>Ga0256839_1000252_pt1 | contig 69934 bp, 62 predicted proteins | sample 354166metaG_FD_185968 | JGI IMG/M metagenome (GOLD analysis project Ga0256839, IMG submission 185968) | Hydrothermal vent microbial communities from Mid Atlantic Ridge, Atlantic Ocean - 354-166 | ecosystem: Environmental > Aquatic > Marine > Hydrothermal vents | place: Atlantic Ocean: Mid...
TTTGCCGGCGCTGGCGGCTGACCCGGCTTCTTCTTCCTCCTTCTTTTGTGGGGTGGGTCGTACTTGCCTTCCCCCTGTGCGGAGATGGTCCCCCCTACCGCCACCGCCCATACCTGACCCGGAATATCCCGAAGAGGATAATTTTGAACTGCTTCGTCGCCATGTTTCTTGCAATCATGTTTCGTGCAATGGCGAGTTCACCTTCAAACCAAGGGGCCAATCCCGGCCGCCGGCTTCATTGCGGGCCGGTCATAAGCGCTTAGGCAGAGGTTTCCACAAACTCCGTCACAGCATTTACAACATCAGGGCTCAGCAAAATTCTTCTGTGCCCCAACCGCTCTGTTTCCACTAGTTGCGCTTTGGGCCACTGCTTCACGAGCCGCCTGGCGTTCTTGACGCTGATTTCCTTATCGTCCTTATCGTGCACGATAAGCGTTGGTTTGCTGCAATCTGAATTAAAAATATCCACCCAATCTCTCCCGTATTTTGAGGCGCTGTCGTATTTTTCCCAAGCATACTGACGCACTTTAGCCATCGTTTCCTGGGGTATACAAAGAGTTTTGGCAAAGCGCTCAGTCACATCCACTATGTCTGTCGCAGGTGAAATGAGAACAATTTTACGGGTATCAAGACCAAGTGAAGATGCAATAACCGTTGCGCCAGCCCCCATGGAATGCCCGACAATGCAGTCAACAGGACCAATGCATTTCAACGTGGCTACAAGACTATCCGCCGCCTGAGTCATCATAATTGTTTTTCCCGGCGAATTTCCATGGGCAACCAGATCAAATGATATGCACTGGTAATTCCTGCCAACCAGCGCATCGATAAAGCTGAGGAAGCAGGTGGCGGTAGATGTCCAGCCATGCACAAACAGAACTATCGGATCAGATTTTTTCCCCCAACGATACCCTGCCAAATCAAAGCTGTTTTCATATGGTATCAGGAATTGTTCACCAGCGTTTAAAAGTTCCTTTTCAACATCCCGCCGCCTTGAAAAAGGTGGGGTTGTGAACAGCCTTTCAGCTGCACCAACCGCAACAAATGGCATTATCCGGCTGGTTACCAAAAAAAACAGCCTTGTTAGGGCCAAGGCAAGAGGGTTCATCTAAAAACATCCTATTAGTTTCCTAAAGATACTTATCTCTAAATGATTTAATATCTTAAAGAAACCGTATAAGATGAAAAAATGCAAAGAAGCTCTTTTTCAGATATGCCCTGCTCAATTGCCCAATCACTGAATGTTGTCGGCGAATGGTGGACACTCCTGATTTTGCGGGATGTGTTTTATGGTGTGCGCCGTTTTGAAGCCTTCCATGATCATTTGGGAATATCGCGCAAGGTCCTGGCAGACCGGTTGCGGCGGCTAACTGATGAAAAAGTCTTAAAGAAAGTCCCTTATCAGAATAATCCAACCCGCTTTGAGTATCGCCTGACAAGAAAGGGCCTTGATCTTTTACCCATATTGCTAAGCCTGATGAACTGGGGTGATCGGTGGCAAACCAAACCGGAACAAACACCGGTGGTTTTTTTGCACACGGACTGCAATCACTTAACGACACCAAAATTAGTATGCTCCCACTGTAATGGCAGCCTTGATGCCGGCAACATAGAACCACAACGAGGCCCCGGAGCCAGCGAGAGAGAAATATTGCGCTTGCAACAGGCCAGTATAAATCCAGATCTTTTTGCTAAACAAGTGACCAAAACTCAATTGCGGAAATAACAAGTTTCTCTGAACCTGACCTGCCCCTATCCTGGCAAATAGCCAGAAATGCACCTGTTGGGGCTTCTGGAGTGCGCCGTAGCTAGAGCACTTCGTGCCATGTTAGTTGTTTGATCCCAGGTTTTACTGGTGGCTCTGTTCGTTGGAATGGGAGGACGCCTTATGGGACGGATACGTCACGGCTGTGCCACGGCCACGCACGCCATCCGGGCAGCAATACAGCGGCCGAGCACTACGAACGTGGCGTTGAGCCGGGAGTTGGGGACCAATGTCAAACGCTCACCAAATGGCGTAAACGCAATAGCGCCACTTCTCGGCCCAGACGCTTAGACATGATTTGCGAGGCCAACGGGTTTGAGCCCAATGCCAGGTGGTGAACATGGAAAACACCACAGAACAAGGAGCACATTTCTTGAATTTCCGGCTTCCGCGGGGGCTAAAAAAAGATGGTGGGCGTAACTGGGATTGAACCAGTGACCCCTACAATGTCAATGTAGTGCTCTCCCGCTGAGCTATACGCCCATCTTTAGCGGCCTTGTGCAACCATACCGGTATAAACCGGCATTTTGAAGAAGATTCTTCATCAGGCCACCGGGGCGATAGACCACAAAACCGGGTGCCGGGTCAATGACAAATTGGCGGTGTATGCCACTCTCAACGCTGGGGTCCTGACCCTAAGTTATTGCTGAAATCTGATATGGGGGCTGGTGGCATGAGTCTTCAGTGCTTCAATGATCTGATCGTGGTCAGCATCAAGGGCAAGTGGTGGAGTCAACAGGAAAGCCGCACTGCCCCGGTTGAACTTGCGGCGGAGAAAATTGGACATGCGTGAGATCAGGGTTTCGGCGCTGGTTTGACGTCTTTCGTCGTTAGTGACAATGGCAACACTTCGTGGACGCCTCATGAGAATTATTGTGGCAATTGCTGACCAGGGGAGGGGCAACTTTCCGATGGAACGCCGATCAAGAATGCCCTCCGGTCCAATTTCGATCACCGGCCTGGGATTGGCCAGTTCCAGCAAAAACCGTGCGGACTTGATGCTGTAAAGCGCAATGATGATAATAAACAAGATGGCGACGCGGGGATCGTAATCGGGGTTGGAAAATATCATGTAGAGCGCCAGAGAAAACAGGGCGACGGTAATCGCCACGGAGCGAATGAGGTAGGATTTTCGGTAATAGAACTTGTTGCTACTCATTGTTCTGCTTCACTGAACCTGATGCAGTACAAAAATCACGCAGCAAGAAGGCGCTCAACTTCGTTAACCAGGTCCTTGAGGTGGAAGGGCTTGGAGAGAACCGAAGCGTCCTTGGGGGTGTCGCTGTCAGGATTGAGAGCGACCGCGGCAAATCCGGTGATGAACATTACCTTGAGGTCCGGGTCCAGTTCCGTTGCCCGGCGTGCCAGTTCGATGCCGTCCATTTCAGGCATGACAATATCGGACAGGAGCAGCGAGAAAGGTTCTTCGCGCAGGCGTTCATATGCCGAGCGGCCATTGTCGAAGGAAACCACATCATAGCCGGCGTTCTTGAGAGCGCGGGTCAGAAACTGACGCATATCCGCGTCATCCTCGGCCAGCAAAATGCGATTCATATTCATTGGGTCCCTCCGGCATTTCTCTTTAATTGCGCCGCGAAGCGATGTTTAACGCTAAGTGCCAACAATGCAAGCATCAAGGCCATGCCGCCCACAATCCAGGCGCCGTGGCTCCATGAAATATATGGACAATGTTTGCGACGCAATGCACATTGAGCCTGGCTGGGTTGCGCCAACCTTGTGCCTGATAGAAAGCGTTTATGTTCTCATAATGGTCATGGGGGATGAAATTGGAATCTGACTTTGCCCAGAGGCCTGCCTTTGAAACAATTCGGCCCCGGCGCCAGCTGGCACCGCTGGTATTCAATTCGGCCCATTCGGGAGACGATTACCCGGTGCGTTTTCTGGGCATGACGCGCCTGGACAGGCTTTCAATCCGCCAGTCGGAAGATACTTATGTGGACGAGATTTTCTCTCGAAGCCCCCATATGGGCGCGTTGATGCTCAGAGCACGGTTCCCCCGGGCCTATCTGGACGTCAATCGCGAGCCCTATGAGCTGGATCAGTCGATGTTTTGTGAGCCCCTGCCAACCCATTTCAATACCAGCTCGCCCCGGGTTGCGGCCGGTCTTGGCACGCTGGCGCGCATTGTGGCCGAGAACAAACCCATCTATCGGGAACAGTTGACACTTGGTGATGCGCTGATGCGGATTGACGGCATTTACCGCCCCTATCATGCCACGCTGCAAAAGCTGTTGAGCGAATCTGTCAACAGGTTCGGATGTGCAGTTCTGATTGATTGCCACTCTATGCCGCGGCTGACAAAATTCCGCCACCGTGCCGCCCCGGATATTGTCCTGGGAGACCGGTTTGGCTCCACTTGCGCGCCTCTGCTTGTGGATGTGGCTGAAGAGGTGTTTCACGAAGCGGGGCTGCGGGTTGCGCGCAATCGTCCCTATGCAGGAGGTTTTGTCACCCGCTCCTATGGAAAGCCCCAATTTGGTGTTCACGCCTTGCAGATCGAAATCAGCCGCCACCTCTATATGAATGAGGCAACGCGGGTGGCGCACTCAGGTCTTGAGGCAATGAAGCATGTCGCCAGCATGTTGACACGCACGCTGATGCAACTGGATGTGGAAGCGCTCGGGGAACAGAATGTTGCGGCGGAATGAATATGAAACCCGGAGGAGCCCACAGACATAGACATAAAGGTGCAAGCTGACAGAAATTTTGCTCTTGTTTGGGGTCGGGACTGCCCCCAAAAAGCGGGCCGCCGAAGCGGCCCCAGTTCAGGGAGGAAACGCTGGCGAATACGACACTCATACAGGTCCGCCGATATCCGTAATTGTTTGCGTGTGAACTGATTTGCCTCTACAAACAAGTCTGAGGCGAAATTTACGAACAGAAAATGTGGGAAACTCAAGAAAAGCTTTCGTAAAAGTACCTATATTCGTACCAATACTGCCGTTGAACCAACCCATCGCGGGTTGATTTCGAAAAAAACTCCTGAAATACGAGACATCGACAGATGCTTACCCGGAATTTGCAACTGGAAAAGGTCCGCGCAACCCTGCTTGAGGCTGCACGGGCAGCCGAGAACATAACCTTGCCCATTTTCCGTTCCGGGAGCGCTGTCGACAACAAAGAGGATGGCGGTTTTGATCCGGTCACCAGGGCTGACAAAGATGCGGAACTGGCCATAAGAGAAGTCGTCGAAAACAATTTCCCCGAGCACAATATCATTGGCGAGGAGCACGATAACAAGGTCACTGACAGCGACTTCTCATGGATTATCGATCCGATAGACGGCACCCGCGCTTTTATTTCAGGACTGCCCGTTTGGGGCACGCTGATCGGGCTGGCTTATCAGGGCAAAACCATAGCCGGTTTGATGAGCCAGCCCTTTACCGGGGAAATCTATCTGGGTGTGGAGGGGGCAGCCACGCTTTTGCGCGCCGGGGAAAAAGATGTCTGTCTGAGTGTTTCAAAGGTAAGAACCCTTGAAAAAGCGACTTTGTTTACGACCAGCCCGAAGCTGTTCGCCGGTCAGCAGGGGGAAGATTTCACCAGGCTCGAAAACCGGGTCCGCCTGTCGCGCTATGGCTGCGATTGTTATGCCTATTGCCTGCTGGCTGCCGGTCACATCGATCTGGTGGTGGAGAACAAACTCAACATCTACGATATTGCAGCGCTCATCCCCATTATTGAATATGGGGGGGGCAAGGTTACCACTTTTGAAGGTGGCGCGCCCGACGGCGGGGGTGACATTGTTGCTGCTGCAACTCCTGAACTGCACCGGCAGGCTCTGGAAATTATGGGTTCAAAATAGTCCGGGAGGTCGGCTAAATAGGGGTTTGCTCGGTGATAAATGCGTCAAATGCGGCAAAGACTTGCGAGCGGACTTCATCCGTTTCCATAAACAATTCATGGCGAGCCCGGGCGATTACCGCATGGCGACCCGAGCGCATGCGCAATCCCAGATGTTCAATGGCCGGGGTCGAGACAACTTCCTCGCGGGCGGCCGCCAGCATCAGAACCGGGGCCTTTATGCGGTCGGGGAAATCATCGGCGGCGGCCCCGGCCATGGCACGCGAGGCGGCTGCCGTCCAGCGCAGGGTGGGGATGGCTACTTCCAGTTCCGGGCATTCGGCCAGCACATCAGCCATGCGCATATAGCGGGTGAAGTCGGAGGTAATGGGGTTGCCAGGAAAAGTTTCGGAGGTCGGCGTGACATCCTTGCGGCCGGGCAGGGGTATCTGCCCCAGACCCAGGAAACAAAGTCCTTCGAGCATGCTGGCCATTGCCGACATGGAAAGAGGCAGACCGGCAATTGAGATCATCGGTGCGGAGAGGAACAGCCGGTCAAACATCAGCCGGTCACGGGCAGTGGCCAGAAGCGCGACAAATGCGCCCATGGAGTGGCCCACCAGATTAAAGGGGGGTGGACAGTCGGGCAGTAAAATCTGGGAGTGGAATGAGTGCAGATCTATCCAATAGTCTTCAAAGTTTTCCACATGGCCAAGCAGCGGATTGCCGATAAGGCGTTCGGAGCCACCCTGTCCGCGCCAGTCAAAGGTTGCTACCTGAAACCCGCGCTCCTGAAAATCAGCGATGGTTTCGAAATATTTTTCAATAAACTCGGTGCGTCCGTGAACGAGGCAGATGGTGCCCTTGCTGGTGCTGGATGTCTTGGGCCAGATCCCATAGCGCAAACGCACATTATCAGCGGTTTTGAAATAGCCGACCCGTCCGCCTTCGGGCATGGGATTGGAAGGAACAACACAAAACCCCGGACCGTCAGGGTCAACTTTTGCCGTCATACCGCACTCCAAAACAATAGAACTCCAAAGGGGTCAGCCATAAAACATGCAGGTAGCACAGGCAAGTTGACCTGGCGACAAAAACCCTTCGGGAAATTATTGTTTTTGGGGGGAAACGAATAAAGGCCGACGCAGTACCGTGCAAGCATTTGGCTGAAAGCCTTAAACTTGGCAAACGGCATGCGCCGACCTTTTGTCTGGCGACACCCATGCGGGGGGGCGGGTGATGGGGTGCCAGCTTCGTGCGGGTCTGAAGCGCCGTTGGACGCCCAATTCCCTTGCACTAGAAACTTTCTAACAATTTACTCCTGAACCAAAGCACGCCCGGGTGTTCACATGCCGTTCATCTGGCCAAAATGGAAAAAATGGCGGATTTTGACCTCTTGAACCAGAAAATTTGCCACCTACATCTGGTGCGTCGGCCGGGATGGACCGGCGACCGCGGCGCTGCAAGGCTTGCCTTAACAAGAGGGAGCATACTTGGTCGCGAAATCGTTTGTTGCTCAACTTCAATGAGAACAGGAGAAGCAGTTATGCAGAATTTCGATTTTTCACCCTTCTATCGTTCAACCGTGGGTTTTGATCGGTTGTTTTCCGCTTTGGACGGGCTTGGAACCCCTGAAGGAAAATCCTCTTACCCGCCCTACAATATCGAGCGCACCGGCGAAGATGCCTATCGCATTTCCGTTGCTGTCTCGGGGTTTTCCGCTGACGAGATTTCCATCGAAGCCAAGGAAAACAGTCTGATTATCAAAGGCGGCAAGAGCGTTGAAACCGAAAAAAAGGAACGCGAATTCCTCCATCGCGGTATCGCCCAGCGTGCCTTTGACCTCAGATTCCAGCTTGCCGATTATGTGGAAGTTGTCGGTGCGGACCTTGAAAACGGGTTGCTGCATGTTTCTTTGAAACGGGAGTTGCCCGAGAGCAAAAAGCCGCGCCAGATCAAGATCACTTCGAGTGATGGCAAGACGGCAATCGAGGATAAAGGCGCGGTGAACTAAGCGCTGATACCTGACCGCTTCAGGCTCTCTGGCACTTTTCCTCCCACTTGCTTGGCCTGAGGCGGTTTTGGGGACACTTTAGTGTCATCGCCCCCGATGGCGTGGCCTCTTGACGAGGCCGCGCCATTATTTTGTTTTGCTACAAAATTTCTTCGGGCGCTTGCCCGGGTTCCCAAAATCTGGCAATGTGCCCGCTGATAGGACAGCAATGTTGTCCATTAGGCGTGCCCAAAAAGAGGTTGTTCCACGCCAGACGCGGTTTCCTGCTCACCGGAAAAGGGTTCAGGACCGCCGGGGCTTTCTTGAAATAAAGAAGTTCCTTCAAGAGGTGGCCGTCAACCGGATAGTGCCACGTACAGTTTGAGTTGAGACGCCGCGCGTTTCGAGCCGTACTTTTGGTGCGACCCGGACCGGCGGCGTGTCTGACAGGTTCTTAGTCTGTCGGGGTGAAAGAAGCGGAGAGAAAAATGGCCAGAAATTCAGATCGCAAGGATTTGACGAAGAGTTCCAGCAGTTTATCCAGAACAGGCCGCCCTTCCGCTCAGGGGTTTTATGATCCCGCCAATGAACATGATGCCTGTGGTCTTGGCCTTGTGGCCAATATGCACAACAAGAAATCACATTCCATCATCAAGCAGGGGCTGGAAATTCTGGTCAATCTCACACACCGGGGGGCAGTGGGTGCCGACCCGTTGATGGGGGATGGCGCGGGAATGCTGGTGCAGATACCCCATGAGTTTTTCAAAAAAGCGGTCGATTTTGAGCTTCCCCGGGCCGGGGATTATGCGGTGGGCATGATCTTTTATCCCAACAATGAAGAGCTCAAAGTGCGCTGTGCGGAAAAACTTGCCGAAGCGCTGGAAAGCGAAGGTCTCGCCCTGCTGGGAACTCGCGCAGTTCCGTTCGATACCAAAGAACTCTCTGAAAACGTCATTCGTACCAAGCCGATTATCGAGCAGGTTTTTATCGGCAAGCCCGAGGGCCTCGGCCCGGACGAGTTCGAGCGGGCGCTGTTGATTGCGCGCAAGGTCATCTCCAACACAATCTACGGGAAAATCCCGGAAGCTGACAATGATAACGGGTTTTATGTGGTTTCGCTCTCGGCCCGTACCATCGTCTACAAGGGCATGTTTTTAGCCTATCAGCTGGGGGCATTTTATCCCGATCTGGCCGATGAAGATTTTATCTCGGCGATGGCGCTTATTCACCAGCGCTTTTCCACCAACACATTTCCCTCGTGGAAGCTGGCGCACCCCTATCGCATGGCGGCCCATAATGGCGAGATCAACACGATAAGGGGCAATGTGAACTGGATGGCGGCGCGCCAGGCTTCGGTGGCCTCGGATCTGTTTGGCGAGGATATCTCCAAAATCTGGCCCATTTCCTATGAGGGCCAGTCCGACACCGCCTGTTTTGACAATGCGTTGGAGTTTCTGGTGCGGGGGGGGTATTCGCTGCCCCATGCGGCTATGATGCTGATCCCCGAAGCATGGTCCGGCAATCCGCTAATGGATGAAACGCGGCGGGTTTTTTACGAATATCACGCTGCATTGATGGAGCCCTGGGACGGGCCCGCCTCCATGGCGCTTTCCGATGGCAACCAGATTGTGGCAACCCTTGATCGCAACGGTTTGCGGCCAGCGCGCTATTTCGTGACCAAGGATGGTCTGGTGGTTCTGGCTTCGGAAGCGGGAACGCTGGATATCCCCGAAGAGGATATTGTTGAAAAATGGCGCCTGCAGCCGGGCAAGATGCTGGTTATCGATCTGGAGCAGGGACGTATCATTGCCGATGATGAAATCAAAAAATCGCTGGCGGAAGCCAACCCGTATGCCAAGTGGCTGGGATGTACGCAGATCGTTCTTGAAGAATTGCCGGCAGTACCGCCCGAAGCTCCCAAAACTTTTGAAAGTCTGCTCGATCGGCAACAGGCTTTTGGCTATACGGCAGAGGATATCAAACTGCTGCTGGCCCCGATGGCAACCACTGGCCAAGAGCCCATTGGCTCCATGGGTACTGATACCCCCCTTTCGGCGCTCTCGGAAAAACCAAAGCTGCTTTATACCTATTTCAAGCAGAACTTTGCCCAGGTTACCAACCCGCCCATCGATCCGATCCGCGAGGAATCGGTGATGTCATTGGTGTCGTTTATCGGACCGCGGCCCAATATTTTTGACCTCAAGGGTCTCTCCAAGGTCAAGCGGCTTGAAGTGCGCCAACCTATCCTGACCAATGAGGATCTGGAGAAAATCCGCACAATCGGGGATATTGCTGACAATCAGTTCCGTACTGCGACGCTGGACATTACATACTCCGCTGACTTTGGGGCAAAGGGTATGGAAAAAGCTCTTCTGGACTTGTGCGAGGCGGCAGAGAAGCGCGTGCATGAGGGCAACAACATCATTGTGCTTTCGGATCGGCTGGTGCGCGCTGATCGCATCGCCATTCCGGCGTTGCTGGCAACTGCCGCTGTGCATCATCATCTGATCCGCAAGGGCTTGCGTACTTCGTCCGGGCTGGTGGTTGAAACGGGGGAGGCGCGCGAGGTCCATCATTTTGCGGTGCTTGCAGGATATGGCGCCGAGGCCATCAACCCCTATCTGGCCTTTGAAACTCTTTCCGCCATGCAGGCTGAGGGCAAACTGCCCGAGGAAGTGGATGAAAAAGAGGTTATTCAGCGTTATATCAAGGCGGTGGGCAAGGGCTTGCTCAAAGTAATGTCCAAAATGGGCATCTCAACCTATCAGTCCTATTGTGGTGCGCAGATTTTTGATGCGGTAGGCCTGTCCGAGGATTTTGTCAAAAAATTCTTTTTTGGTACGGCAACCTCTATCGAAGGGGTGTCTCTCAGGGAAGTGGCCAACGAAACCCAACGCCGTCACCGCTGGGCTTTCGGAGGCAAAATGTCCATGCGCCGTTCGCTGGAAGTGGGGGGGGAATATGCCCTGCGCACCAGAGGCGAAGCGCACGCCTGGAACGCAAAATCCGTTTCCAACCTGCAACATGCGGTACGTGGCAATAGCGCGGAGCATTACCGTGCGTTTGCCGAAGCCATCAACAGCCATGATGGCCACCTGCTCAACATCCGTTCGCTGTTCCGCATAAAGAACGCCGAGGAAATCGGGCGCAAGCCCATTTCCATTGACGAGGTGGAACCGGCAAAAGAAATCGTCAAGCGCTTTTCCACCGGGGCCATGTCCTATGGCTCCATATCGTGGGAGGCACACACCAACATGGCTTTGGCCATGAACGAATTGGGGGGCAAATCCAACACCGGGGAAGGGGGGGAAGAGCCGGAGCGCTTCACCCCGATGAAAGACGGGCGTTCCATGCGCTCGGCCATCAAGCAGGTGGCTTCGGGCCGATTCGGGGTTACAGCCGAATATCTGGCAAATTCGGACATGATTCAGATTAAAATGGCGCAAGGGGCCAAGCCCGGCGAGGGCGGGCAACTGCCTGGCCACAAGGTTGATGCGGTTATCGCCAAGGTGCGCCACTCGACACAAGGGGTGGGTCTGATTTCTCCCCCGCCCCACCACGACATTTATTCCATCGAGGATCTGGCCCAGCTCATCTATGATCTGAAGAATGTGCAGCCCGAAGCCGATATTTCGGTGAAGCTGGTTTCAGAGGTGGGGGTGGGAACGGTCGCGGCCGGGGTTACCAAGGCGCGGGCCGACCATATCACCATATCTGGCTTTGACGGGGGGACCGGAGCTTCGCCGCTGACCTCGATCAAGCACGCCGGCTCGCCCTGGGAAATCGGGCTGGCCGAGACTCACCAGACACTGGTGCTCAATGAGTTGCGTTCGCGAGTTGCGTTGCAGGTCGATGGCGGGCTGAAAACCGGGCGTGATGTGGTAATTGGAGCATTGCTTGGAGCTGACGAATTTGGTTTTGCCACTGCCCCGCTGATTGCTTCGGGCTGCATCATGATGCGCAAATGCCACCTCAACACCTGTCCGGTGGGCATTGCCACGCAGGACCCGGTTTTGCGGCGCCGCTTCACCGGAAAACCGGAACACATCATCAATTATTTCTTCTTTGTTGCCGAAGAGGCGCGCCAGATTATGGCTGAGCTGGGCTTTGCAAGCATTGACGAGATGGTGGGCCAGATCGAAGCCCTTGATCGCCAGCAGGCAATCGAGCACTGGAAGGCTGACGGGCTGGACTTTTCAAAACTGTTTTTCAAGCCGGACATGGGGCCTGAAGTGGGTCTGTTCCACTCCGAGCCGCAGGACCACCATCTGGAAGATATTCTTGACCGCAAACTCATTGAACAGGCTGCCCGGGCGCTTGAAGGAAAGGGGGCGGTGCAGATCACAACTGATGTCAACAATACCAACCGCACGGTGGGTACCATGCTTTCGGGACGGGTAGCGATGAAGTTTGGTCATGAGGGGCTGCCCGAGGACAGCATTCACATCAAACTCACCGGCACTGCGGGCCAGTCCTTTGGGGCATGGGTTGCGCGCGGGGTGACATTGGAGCTGGAGGGGGAGGCCAACGATTATGTGGGCAAGGGGCTCTCGGGTGGACGGCTCGTCGTTTATCCATCAGCCAAAGCAAACGGTATCACCCCGGAACGTTCTATAATCGTGGGCAACACGGTGCTTTATGGCGCTATCGAGGGGGAATGCTATTTTCGCGGCGTTGCCGGGGAGCGGTTCGCGGTGCGTAACTCCGGTGCGATAGCAGTTGTTGAGGGGGTTGGCGACCATGGCTGCGAATATATGACCGGGGGTGTGGTTGTGGTGCTTGGCGGCACAGGGCGTAATTTTGCCGCCGGAATGAGCGGGGGGATTGCCTATGTGCTTGACGAAAGCGGCACGTTTTCTAAGCGCTGCAATCTTTCCATGGTTGAACTCGAGCCCGTACCTGAAGAAGACGAATTGATGGAGCGCCATCACCATCAGGCCGGAGACATTGAACATCACGGGCGGGTGGATGTTTCCGCAGATATGACGCGGCGGGATGAAGAACGCCTGCACCAGCTCATCACAAACCACCTTCGTTATACCGGCTCCAGCCGGGCGAAAAAAATTCTGGACCAGTGGGAAAGCTATCGGCCCAAATTTGTCAAAGTGATGCCGGTTGAATATCGGCGGGCGCTGTTGGAAATAGAACAGGCTGCGCAGAAACGCGTGCCCCGGCAGGTTAGTTAAGGAGAAAGTCGAAATGGGAAAAGTAACGGGATTTCTCGAAATCGACCGGCAGGATCGTTCCTATCGCTCAGCCTCGGACCGGGTGCGCAATTACAAGGAATTTGTCATTCCCCCCTCGCAGCGTGAGTTGCGAAACCAGGCGGCGCGCTGCATGGATTGCGGCATTCCCTTCTGTCATGACGCGGAGGGTTTGCGGGGCTGTCCGGTGAACAACCAGATTCCCGACTGGAACGACCTGGTTTACAAAGGGGACTGGAAGCAGGCTTCGATGAACCTGCATTCAACCAATAATTTTCCTGAGTTTACGGGCCGCATCTGCCCGGCCCCGTGTGAGGCTTCGTGTACGCTCAACATTATTGACGAGCCGGTGACCATCAAATCCATTGAGTGTGCCATTGTGGACCGGGCCTGGCGCAAGGGCTGGATACGGCCTGAGATTGCACAAAACAAGACGGGCAAGAAAATTGCCATCATTGGAGCGGGACCTGCCGGGATGGCATGTGCGCAACAATTGGTACGGGCCGGACACAAGGTTAAGCTGTTTGAAAAGAACGCAAAAGCGGGCGGTTTGCTGCGTTATGGCATCCCTGATTTCAAGCTGGAAAAACACCATATTGACCAGCGCGTACGCCAGATGGAGCTCGAGGGGGTCAAGTTCAAATACAACTCCCATGTGGGGGTGAACGTTAACCCGAAAAAACTTCTTAAAAAACATGATGCCATTGTGTTGACCGGCGGCGCTGAGATGCCTCGCGACCTGCCCGTTGAGGGACGCGATCTGGCCGGCATTCATTTTGCCATGGATTTCCTGCCCCAGCAGAACCGCCGGGTGAGCGATGAGCCGCTTGGTGATGTGGAACCGATACTGGCGACGGGAAAACATGTGGTTGTCATTGGGGGCGGGGATACGGGGTCGGATTGTATCGGCACTTCAATCCGGCAGGGTGCGCTTTCGGTAACGCAGCTGGAAATCATGCCCCGGCCGCCGGAAAAGGAAGACAAGCAGATGTCATGGCCCGAATGGCCGATGAAATTGCGGACCTCTTCAAGCCACGAGGAGGGGGCAGTGCGCGAGTTTGCTGTGATGACGCAGAGTTTTGAGGGCAAAAACGGGCATGTCTGCAAACTTAACTGCGTGCGGGTTGATGAAAAATTTCAACCCGTTGAGGGAAGCGAGTTTGAACTCAGGGCTGACCTGGTTCTTCTGGCTATGGGGTTTGTTTCTCCCGTGCAGGAGGGCCTGCTCAAAATGCTGGGGGTTGCGCTTGATAAACGGGGCAATGTTGAGGCCAGCACAAACGACTACAAAACCAGCCATAAAAAAGTGTTTGCAGCCGGTGACATGCGCCGGGGGCAGTCTCTGGTTGTGTGGGCCATTCGTGAGGGGCGGCAGGCGGCAAGGGCTGTGGATCTGGCATTGATGGGGGTCACTGACCTGCCGCATTGACCCCCTGAACAAGGGCGGGTCCGTTGTCGGCGCTTTCCTCAAGGCTCGGTTCAATACCAACGCCGAATGCATCGGCACGTCCGCGGGGTGCGTTCAACATCATCCGGATATCAAAAGGGTGCGCCGGGGGGATATCTGGCGTTGCCAGTAACAACTCATCAGCTCGGGGCGGTTCGCTTGAAATGGGCAGTACGGCGCCGGCAATCTGAAGCAGTCTGACCTGCCCGGTGCCCTGAAAGGGTGGGCGTACCATGGTCTGGGCATCTGTGCCCTCAAGCGGGTCGGAGATTTCAATGCTCACCGTACCCCCGCGATAATAAAGGCGCAAAGACTGGTTGATGAAAAACACCAGCTTGTCGGAACCGGCGGCGGAAAAATGTATGCCGTCGCTTTTTCGCATGAGGGCATCATTGCCGTTCAGATCGGGCCCGCGACTGGTAAAACGCCCCTCTTCGTCGGTGAAGCGTTCATAGATGTCAACAAATTCGACTCCGGCGGTCACGCTGGCCAGCCGGTGGAGTGAACTTATTTCGCTGATGGCGGCGGAATAGGTGGGCGCGCGCATGGGGGGCAAGCCAACCCAGATAATGGGTTTGCCCGCAACCCGTAGCTGGCCCAGAAACTCATTCAGGCGCTCCAGATAGGCAGCTTTCCATTCATCGGAAAGTGGGGAAGCCCCGCCAATCGGCTGGCGGTCATTTATGCCGATTATCAGCACTGCAAGATCAAAACTGTTGGCGGCGATTTCTTCGGCCAGAGCGGCGTTCCAGTCGTAAAAATCATCGCGCACAAAGCCAGAGGAGCCAACACCCTTGCCAATGATGATCATATTGGGGTCTTCAGCAAAGGCGCGTTGCAGGGCTTTTGCCAGATCGACGGCCAGCGAATCGCCAAACACGGCAAGGCGGGTGGCGCCCTCATTTTTTTCCACAGCATCGGGCGCAATGGCTGCGGGGGCAGGGGGCGGTGTTGCGCGGGGCTGGGTCGCGGGCGCGCGGCGTGTGGTCTGGGGTGGGGGGGTTGTCTGCTGTGGGCCAAACAGCAGGTCAAACAGGGTTCGGCGCTGCTGGGACACAACGATGCGCTCCTGGGCGACCAGGGCGGTCTCAAGAACCGGCGCTGCCAGAAATACAATGAACAGTGCTGTAAATATTCTGCGCATCAGTGGCTCATTTCCTTCCTGCCCATTCTTATAGCCCGCCGGGTGGCAATTCCAAGGCTGGCAATTGAGTTGCTCAGATGATTACTGTACTGCTGCCCGCAACCGTTCGTAGGCGCCAAGGGTGACAAAACCATCTGCGGGCAAACCGACAGAGCGCTGAAACATCTGATAGGCCTCCTGGGTAATGGGTCCGATACGTCCGTCCACTTCGCCTTGGTAAAATCCCAATTCCTTCAACCATTGCTGGATGGCGGTGCGCTGGGCGAGGTTGGGAAATTTTGTATTGCGCGGCCAGTCTGAAATGAAGGGGCCACTGCCCTTGAGGCGGTCGGTGAGATGGGCGACAGAGAGCGCGTAAGAATCTGAAAAATTATAGGCTTTGAGTACCAGATAGTTGGGGGTCATCAAAAATTTGGGTCCGTGTTTACCTGCTGGCAGATAAAGGAACACCTGGTCGGCAAGGTTTGAGAACTGGCGCCCTGCAACTCGAACAACGCCGCGTTCAGCAAAAAAACTGACGGACCTGAAGTCTTTGCGGCTGGCCAGGGCATAGTCAAAATCTGCAGGCAGTTGCACTTCATACCCCCAATCCAGACCACTTTGATAACCAAAGCTGTTCAGCAGAACGGCACTGGTGGCAAGGGCATCGGCAAGGGAGTTGTGCGGGTCCACTTTTCCGTCGCCATTGCCATCGGTGGCGTTGGCAACCAGTACCGATGGGGTGACCTGCAAGTGTCCCACCGCCCCGGCCCATGAACCAACGAGGGTCTGGCTGGTATAGCCCCGGTCCTGAATAAGGCGCAGGGCGGCAATCAGCTCGGCTTCGTCCTGTTCAACCCGCCCGCGCCGTTCAAAGGCGAGGGAAGCCAGAGAGCGAACAACAGGCTTGATGAGGTTGCGATTTCCCAGCACTGCCCCATAGTCGGTTTCAATGCCCCAAATGGCAGCCAGAATGTAGGGGTCGACGCTGTAGCGCTGGCCTATTGCGGTGAAAAGGGATTTGTTCCTGGCAAAGGCTGCGCGCCCGCGGTTGATGCGGCTGGAGGAAACTCTGCGTTCCAGATAGGTCCATATGGGGGTGGTGAATTCGGGCTGCCCGGAAATCAGCCCAGCTATAGAGGTGTCGCGGGTCAAGCCCGTAGTGGCTTTGCGATATGTATCTCGTGAAATGCCGTTTTGCAGTGCTTTAGCTTCAAAAGACTGCAGGAACTGCTCAAAGCTGCCAAGAGGTGTCGCAGAAGTTGTGGACAGGCCGGCAAGGCACAGCGCTATTGCCAATATTATTTTGCGAACAGCAAGTATGACAGGTCTCCTAACGGTTGCGGGTACGCAGATAGCTTTCCCACTCAAGAGCTGAGCGGACGATCCTACTCAGGTCGTCGTGGCGGGGCTGCCAGTCAAGCTCCCTTCGTATCCGGTCGGCCCCGGCAACAATTGCAGGGGGGTCTCCGGCCCGGCGGGCGGTTTCGCGCACCTCAAAATCAACGCCGGACACTTTCTTGACCATATCAACCACTTCGCGCACCGAGAAGCCATGTCCATAACCGCAATTAAGGGTGAGACTTTGTTTGTCCTTGCGCAATTTCTCAAGCAGCAGGGCGTGGGCCTCAACCAGATCGCTCACATGGATGTAGTCACGAATGCAGGTGCCATCGGGAGTGGGATAATCGGTGCCATAAACATCCAGATGGTCGCGGGTTCCAAGGGCTACCTGAGCAGCAACCTTGATCAGGTGGGTTGCAGCCTTTGTTGATTGGCCGGAGCGTTTTTTGGGGTCGGCACCGGCGACATTGAAATAGCGCAACACCCCGTAAATCATACCATGGGCGGCAGCGACATCACCCAGCATCTGTTCGGTCATCAGTTTGGAGCGGCCATAGGGGGACATGGGGTTCAGCGGCATGTCCTCGGATACCGGCTCAAGTCCGGTCATTCCGTAAACCGCTGCGGTTGAGGAAAATACAAACCTCTCGACACCGCCCAGAACCGCAGCTTCGATGAGGTTTCTTGAGGCGCAGGTGTTGTTGGCATAATATTTTAGCGGGTTTTCAACAGATTCAGGAACGATGATGGAGCCGGCAAAGTGAACGATTTCTTCAATTTTTTCGGCTTTTATGAGGTCAGTAACAAAACCGGTGTCTTCAATATTGCCCTCAACCAGCCTTGCTCTGTCATCGACGGCCCAGTCAAAACCGGTAACCAAACTGTCCAGAACAATTGTTTCAACGCCGGCGTCAACAAGGTTGAGTACCATATGAGAACCAATATATCCGGCGCCGCCCGTAACTAGAACCGCCATGCCCGCTAACCTCGCTTAAAGCCCGTTCGAATCAAAAACGCAGTATAGGTGTATTGAAATTGCCAAAACGTGTCAGAATTGCCGTTTTCCCCGTTGCCGGACTTGGGACAAGATTTTTGCCGGCAACCAAGGCCATGCCCAAGGAGATGCTGCCTGTTGTTGACCGTCCGCTCATTCAATATGCGGTGGACGAGGCCAAGGAGGCGGGTATTGAACATTTCGTCTTTGTGACGGGGCGAAACAAGGGCGTTATCGAGGACCATTTCGACCGTCAGTTCGAATTGGAATGGACCCTTGAAAGCCGCGGCAAGCTGGAGGCGCTGGAAAAGCTTCGTGCCGATTTGCCGATTGCGGGCCAGACCAGCTTTACACGTCAGCAGGAACCGCTGGGGCTGGGGCATGCGGTGTGGTGCGCTCGCGAGATGGTGGGAGACGAGCCGTTTGCTCTGCTGCTCCCCGATATGCTGTTCAAGTCAAATCCGGGTGTCCTGGCCCAGATGATTGCGGCTTATGAAAAAACGGGGAAAAACGTCATCGCGGTGGAAGAAGTCGACATGGGGGAAATCTCCTCCTATGGCGTGGTCGGCCGGGGCCCTGGCCCCGATGAAGGCTTTGAAGTTACCGAAATGGTGGAAAAACCGACGCCTCAGGATGCGCCCTCAAACCTGATTATTTCGGGACGCTATATTCTGCAACCGGAGATTTTTGACCTGATTTCGAAGCAGGACAAGGGCGCGGGGGGCGAAATACAAATCACCGATGCCATGCAGAAGCTGCTGTCTGAGCAGGGCTTTACCGGTGTCAAATACAAGGGGCGCTCGTTTGATTGTGGCTCAAAAATCGGTTTTCTGTCAGCCAATATCGCCTATGCGCTGGAACGCGACGATATTTCCGACGATTTTATAAAAGAGCTTAAAACCAACGCACTGATATAGCGGGCTATCGCGACCAAGTGAGGCCCATGGAAATCTGGTGGCTGTTTTCGGGGATGCGGGGCAGGGTTTGTGCCTTGGTGTAGAGATAATCCAGATTGAGTGCGATGTTCTTGTTCAGCGCGAAGTCTATGCCGGTTCCGGCGTAGAAGTTCCAGCTTTGCACGGGGTCGGTGCCGGGCACGCTCCAGGACTGCCCAAGTGAGCCGCGCAATCCCACCCAAGGTGCTATCTGATAGCTTGCGCCTGTGGTTATTGCGTAATCGGTGGAAGCCTGACTGCCACTGGGAGCGTTCGCAGGGGTAAGCGCTGTTGAGAGTTGTGCATCAAGGGCCAGAGCATTGTTGGGCGTATAAGCAAAGTCGAAGGCATATAGCAGGCTGGAAAAATTGTCGATGGAAGCATCTTCAAACCTGCGCTCCCCCAATCCAACCGAGGCCTCAATCTGAAACACGTCGCGCCAGTTGGCTGCCAGTCCGGTGCTCAGCGCCAGATCCCAGCCATCCTGTCTTATATTTGTATCTTGAGGGGCCGCATCGTACCAATTGCGGGCAACTGACCCTTCAACAAAGCCTGTCAGAATAGGTGTCAGCTCAAATTCCCCACGCAGGGTGGTGCCGAGTTCAGTGACGTTCCGGTCCAAATTCTGCCGAATAACATTACCAACCAGAATGGTATCAGTTTGCTGATCTCGGGAAAGCTCGGTGTCCAAAGCAAGGGCGAAGCGGCCAAACTGGCGCGCGATGCCAAGTTGAACCTGCGCGTTGCCCTCAAGCGGGGTCTGGATTATCTGGTCGCTGGAGCCGGGTGCATTGGGATCGTCCTGATTAAGGGAAAGACTTGCTGTAGCGCTAAGACGGGTAACCGAGTCGAGCGCATATTCAGCGTTGGCGGACAGTAGAACATTTTCAACACGGGTGAGTTGATCCGAATTGACTCCGAGGCGCGCCTCGGCGCCAAATACAAAACTTGAGCGCAGGCCCGTACGGGTTGCGGTGAATTGGGGCACCAGGGTAGTGGCGTAGCGCGAACCCCTGGTTCCCCCGGTGCGGGAGGCAAGCAGAGCCACCGACCAGTCAATTTCAAAAAACGGCTGATAGGGTTCTGCAGGCACCATCGGGGGCATTGGCAGGGGAACTTTTTCGGTCGGCAACGGGATGACTTCAGGCAGCAGGCGGGTCGGGGTAACGATAACCCCCGGTGGTGTGGCCGGTGTCCAATCTGTGCCCGGGTCGGCGCTGGCGGGGCCTGCAGCCAGAACAAAAACCAGACTGAGTGTGCAAGCAGAGAAAAGGGAACGATAGCGCTTTGCAGGAGGGAAGTCGGCCATGGTGCGCACGCGTTTCGCTGGTTTTCTCGAACAATGCCCACACTGCCAGTTTATGGTTAACCAATGGTTTTTATGGTGTCTACCTAATCCTTGAATAAGTGTTTGTTAACCCTATGACTTAACTGAAACTTTTCCATCCTGCTCCATGATTGAGCGGATGGATTTTGTTGAAGTTCAGTTTGGTGTCGGGGAATTCTTGTGGATATAGCAACAATTGTGGGAATGATAGGGGGCGCGGCTTTTATTGCTACGGCCATTCTTCTGGGCGGTTCATTTTCCCAGTTTATGGACGGTCCCTCGGTTATGATCGTTGTCGGGGGCGGATTGTCGGCGACCCTTATCCGTTTTCCGCTGTCCGGAATCCTTCAGGCTTTTGTAACCGGGGGTAAGGTTGCCTTTTCTCACAAGAAGGTGGAGCCGCGCGAAATCATCGAAAAAGTTGCCGAGATGGGCGATATCGTTCGCAAGTCCGGCCCCCTGGGACTGGAAAGTATCGAGGTGGATGAGCCCAACCTAAAAAAGGGGGCCCAGTTTATTGCCGACGGGTATGAACTGGCCTTCATTCGCGAATCCATGGAACTGGCGCGTGATCAGTATCTAGCGCGTCTGTCCGAAGGGCAGCGAGTGTTCAAGTCCTTTGGTGATGCTGCACCCGCTTTTGGCATGATCGGCACGCTGGTGGGGCTGGTGCAGATGCTGGCCAATATGGATGATCCCTCAAAGATTGGTCCTGCGATGGCCATTGCATTGCTGACCACGCTTTATGGAGCGATTCTGGCCAATCTGGTTTGCCTGCCCGTATCGGACAAACTGACGGCAAAACTGGGGTTTGAAGAAATAAACCAGACCCTGGTCATCGACGGTATTCTTGCGGTGCGCGAGGGGAAAAGCCCGGCGCTTATCCGCGAAATGCTGGTGGCCTATCTGCCCGAGGCGCAACAAGAAACAATGATTGAAGAAGTGGCGGCATAACTTCAAATTCAGTGAGTTGAGAAACCTGGACCAATGGCTAAAAAACACAAATGTCCGCCTGGTTTACCCGAATGGTTGCTGACCTTTGCCGACTTGATGTCGATTCTTGTGGTGTTTTTTGTTCTGCTGATTTCGTTCTCGATTCAGGATACGCGCAAGCTGCAGATTGTTGCCGGGTCGGTAAAGGAGGCTTTTGGTATCGTAAAGGAACAGCGCCGCGCCGGTCTGATCGAGCGTGATGGCAACCCGCAGAGGGATTATGTGAAGCGCCTAGCATTAACGGAAAACGAAAACAATACTGAATTTGCCACTGAGCGCAACGACCAGAACCAACAGCAGGGGCCTAATGCCAATACCTATGAAATAGAAACCAACGATGTGGAACGGCCCGATACATTTTCCCTGGCGGCGGCAACCCTGCGTCAGGCTTGGCGTGACCTGCCCGATATCACCTCGATTTCCGACAATCTGATCGTGCAGGAAACCGAAGAAGGTCTTAACATCATCATTTCTGATCAGGAGGGGCGTTCCATGTTCCCCGAAGGGTCAAAATACCCTTATGAAACCACGCGCAAGGCAATCGCAGCCATTGCGCCGGTATTGCAGCAATTGCCCAACCAAATTCGTGTCGCCGGGCACACCGCCGCGGGTATGACCTATCCCAATCCACGCTATGGCAAGTGGGAGCTTTCCAGCGACCGGGCCAATGTGGCCCGTTCAATTCTTGAAGAATTCGGGTTAAACACCAATCGGCTGCATTCGGTCGTGGGGGTGGCAGATTCGGAGCCGTTTTTTCCCAATAATCCCTATCTGGCCGCCAATCAGCGGGTATCTATCCTTGTGATGCGCGAAGAGCCGCCGGTCCCCCCCGAACTCAGTCCGTAGCCAGTTCCCGATTTTCAGGCAGTGCCCGTCTGTTCGGGTTCGGCAGATACCACTTCAAGCGTTGTGCCGTCATTGCCGACGATGCGCACCCGGTGGCCTGCGGGCAGTTCGGGTCCCTTGACACGCCAGACAGTATCGCCCAGCTCCATGCGGCCGGTATTGCCAATTATGGGCTCGCTTAAAAAACCCTCTTTGCCCACATGGCGAGCGGCGCGTTTGTTCAAAAAAGGGCTGTCCGTTTCAGGTGTGATTCGACGGCGCAAATTGATCCACAAAGCAAGCGCGATGATGGACAAGAGGCCAAAAATCGCAAACTGGATGGGAAGGCCAAAGGGGGTGACCAGTGCTATCAGGCCGGTAACCACCGCTGCGCCACCAAGCCAGATAAAAATTCCACCCGGGGCGATGAGTTCAATTGCCAGTAAAACGAGACCGCCGACAATCCACGACCATGCTCCATACTGGGCAAACAGGTTTATCAGATCCATATCAATCGCCTCTTCTGCGTCATGGGGTTCAGTGGGCTAGTTGCCTGCGCTTGGTGGCCTTGAACGGGTGGCGGGCCGGCGGGCCGGCTTGTCGTCGCCTCCCAGGGCCTCCTTGGCGATTTCGGCGATACCTCCGATGGCCCCGATTACGTTGGCAGCTTCAAGGGGCATCATCAGCACTTTCTGGTTGGGCGAAGTTGCGATGGATTCAAGGGCCTTGATATAGTTGTTGGCAACAAAGAAATTGATCGCTTGCACATCACCGGCGGCTATGGCCTCGGAAACCATGGTTGTGGCCTTGGCTTCAGCCTCGGCGGAACGTTCGCGTGCCTCGGCGTCGCGGAATGCTGCTTCACGCCGTCCCTCGGCTTCAAGAACCTGGGACTTTTTCAGGCCTTCGGCTTCAAGGATTGCGGCCTGTCTTGCGCCTTCGGATTCAAGAATGGTGGCGCGCTTGTCACGCTCTGCCTTCATCTGGCGACCCATGGCCTCGATAAGGTCTTTTGGGGGATCGATGTCCTTGATTTCGATGCGTGAGATTTTTACGCCCCATGGGGAGACCGCTTCATCAACCACGCGCAAAAGACGATTGTTGATTTCATCACGATTGGAGAGCAGTTCATCCAGGTCCATGGAGCCCATGACAGTACGGATATTGGTCATGGTCAGGTTGAGGATTGCGTGTTCAAGCCGGGCCACTTCGTAAGCCGCAGAGGGAGCATCAACCACCTGATAAAAGGTCACTCCGTTGGCGGTGACCGTGGCGTTATCTCTGGTGATAACTTCCTGATGGGGCACGTCGAGCACCTGCTCCATCATGTTCATTTTATGGCCGATACCGTCTATAAAGGGTACAATGAGGCTGAGGCCGGGCTGCAGGGTACGCGTATATTTTCCGAATCGTTCAATAGTATAATTAAACCCCTGCGGCACCATTTTTGCACCGGCAAATAATACCAGTATGAGCAAAACGCCCAATGCAATAAGAGTAATACTTAAACCATCCATAATCTATCTCCCGCAAATCATTGCCCTGGTGAATCAGTTTTCCATATGTAGGGATAGCGGGTCAGTTTGGCAACTTTTGGCTGGGGGCAGGCTGACGCTTACAGCCAGCCCTGCAGTTCGTCGCGCACAACGGCTTCGATGGCCTCCATGCCCGCATCACTGTCGTTGAGGCAGTTTATATAGGCGAAGTTTTCACCTCCGGCGTTCAGAAAAATCTCTCGTCCCTCCATGGCCAGTTCTTCAAGGGTCTCAAGACAGTCAACCGAGAAAGCCGGCGCCATGATGGCAATATTCTTTATTCCCTGCGCAGGCAGGTTCTTCAGCACTTCGTCTGTATAGGGCTTAAGCCATTCCTCAGGGCCAAAACGGCTTTGAAAGGCCAATATCAGCTTCTCCTGAGGCCAACCCAGTTCCTGGCAAAGCAGGGAGGTAGTTGCTTTGCACTGGTCAAAATAGGGGTCGCCCTTGTCCACATAGGCCTGGGGCATGCCGTGATATGAGGTGATGATGCGTTCGGGCTTGAAATCCAGTTTGCCAAGCGCCGCCTCAACACTGTCGGCCAGTGCCCTGAGATAGGGGGGGCAGGAAAAATAGGGGGGTGTGGTGCGAATGGCGGGCTGCCAGCGCATGGTCTTGAGCACGTCAAAGGCCTTGTCGTTGGCTGTGGCTGTAGTTGCTGCGGAATATTGCGGATAGAGCGGCAACAGCAGGATTTTTTCGCACCCGGCGCTCTTTAGTCTTTTGATGCCGCGTTCGGTGGAGGGGTTTCCGTAGCGCATGGCAAAATCTACTATCACGCTTTTCCCCAGCCGCTGTTGAAGCTTTTTTGCCTGTGAAGCGGAAATGACCCGCAAGGGGCTGTCATTGGTTTCCCGGTCCCAGATTTTATCATAGGCCGCGCCGCTTTTTTTAGGCCGCGTGGTCAGAATTATAAGGTTCAGCAGTGGCCACCAGAGCCAGCGCGGGGTCTCAATTACCCGGCGGTCGGAGAGAAACTCCTTGAGATAACGACGCATGGACCAATAGTCCGTGGCATCTGGCGTGCCCAGATTGAGCAGGAGCACACCAGTTTTTGCAGTGCTCTGAATTGAATGAGAGGGGGCTTGGGTGTTCAAAATTTTTTCCATGGATTTGCCGAAGATGGGGGTCTCAAAAAAGTTTGAAACTACAACGACTTTTAGGTTCTTGGGGTATGAAAGCAAGCCGGAGAATCCCCTTCAATAGTTGGCAGTGCAAAAAATTGCTGTTCCTTGGGCCGGGGATGTTGGCTAAGGTGAAACCCAGAACTTAATCACAATAAGTTCTCGAACAAGGAGGAAACGATGAAAAAAATACTCAGACTGGCCCTTCTGGGGTCCGTGGCGTTGGCGGGGCTGGGAGCAGCCCCTGCGCTGGCCCAGTATCAGCTTACCATACTGCATACAAACGACTTTCACTCCCGCTTTGAGCCAATATCGCGTTTTGACAGCGGATGTTCGGCTGAGGACAATGCCGAAGGCAAGTGTTTCGGGGGATATGCCCGTCTGTTTACAGCGATTGCCGAGGCGCGAAGCCGCTCTGATAATACCATTCTCGTAGACGGGGGAGACCAGTTCCAGGGCACGCTCTTTTATACCTATTACAAGGGTGAGTTTGCCGCCGAAATGATGAACAATCTGGCCTATGACGGGATGACTGTGGGCAATCATGAATTTGATGACGGCCCCGAGGTCCTCCGTGGATTTATGGATGCCGTCGGCTTTCCCGTTCTCATGTCCAATGCGGATGTTTCAGCCGAAGACAAGCTGGCCGGAGTTCTGCAAAAGTCCACTGTCATTGAGCGGGGCGGCGAAAAAATAGGGCTGATCGGGTTGACCCCGCAGGATACGGATGAACTCGCCAGCCCCGGCGACAATGTGGTTTTCTTTGAGCCGATATCTTCCGTGCAGGCGGAAGTGGACAAGCTGACCGAACAGGGTGTGAACAAAATCATCGTACTTTCCCATTCCGGGTTCGATGTGGACCTGGCCGTGGCAGCTGGCACCACCGGTGTCGATGTCATTGTTGGAGGTCACTCCAATACTTATCTGAACTCGTCGGACCCCCGGGGGGCCGGGCCATACCCGACATTTGTCAATGGTACAGCCATAGTTTCGGCTTATGCCTACGGCAAGTATCTGGGCGAGCTGAACGTTACCTTCAATGATGAGGGAGAAGTCGTCCGGGCGTCCGGCGAACCCATTCTGATTGACGCAAGTGTTGCGGAAAATGCCGGCATCGTCGCGCGGGTTGCAGAAAGGGCTGAACCGCTTGAAGAAATTCGCCAGAAGGTGGTTGCTCAGGCCAATGCGCCTATCGAGGGAGATCGCTCGTTTTGCCGTGTCGGAGAGTGTGAGATGGGCAACCTCGTTGCCGATGCAATGCTGGACCGGGTCAAGGATCAGGGTGTTACCATCGCCATACAGAATGGCGGGGGGCTTCGTGCTTCGATAGATGCTGGCGAGGTGACCATGGGAGAGGTGTTTACCGTATTGCCGTTCCAGAATACGCTTTCAACCTTTCAGGTTACCGGGGCCACTATTCTGGCTGCCCTTGAGAACGGCGTCAGCCAGGTTGAGGAAGTCAAGGGCCGCTTTCCACAGGTGGCAGGCTTGAGGTTCACCTGGGATCCAGCGGTTGCCCCCAATGAAGGCCGTATAGTGGAAGTCCTGACCATGCAGGATGGAGAATGGGTGCCTCTTGATCCTGAAGGTGTCTACTATGTCGTGTCCAACAATTATGTGCGCGGCGGAGGCGATGGATACCGCATGTTCCGTGATGCCGAGAATGTTTATGACTTCGGCCCGGATCTGGCCGAAGTGGTAGCCGACTATCTGGCAGATGCTGACGGGTATGAACCTTATCTGGACGGGCGCATCGCTCAAAAATAGAGCACTTCCCAGTCCCCCCGGAAGCAGAAATGCGTTTTCCGGGGGGCTGATGCGTTAACGATAGGTGCGTCATGCAATCGACCTTTCGGGGTGAAAGCGTGTACCTTTATCTCCATGTCCAGGGATATTACCAATAGTGCTTTATTCAGGCTGATTGAAGCGGGTCATCTGGCGCGCCGAGCTTTGCAGGCGCCCCTTGCGGATGCTGGGCTGCAGGCCGGCGATGATGCCATTCTTTTTCTGCTTAAAAGGAAGAAGCTGATTTCCGAGCAGACCCTGTGCCAAAAAACCGGTCTCAGTCCCGAGCAGCTATACCCGCGAATGGAGCGGTTGCTAAAACTTTCCCTGGTTTGTCGGCCCAAATTCAAAGCCGATGGTTTCTCCCTTTCGCGCCTCAGCAAAAAAGGGTGCTCTGTCCGAAACGATTTGTTTGACCGCTGGCGGGAACTTGATGGGGCGCTGATGGGTGAACTCAAGCCCAAACAGCGCCGAAGACTGAAGAAAAACCTTGAAAGGTTTGTCGAGCTTCTCGTTTTGTAGTCAGCCCCGTTCTCTATGGGGCCGGCCCTGACTTTAGTCGGGAAGACATGATTTACCCGAAAGAACCTGCATATCAGGATTTCTGCACGTCAGCCTCAGAAAGTTCACGAATTTCTTTTAATTCGGCAATGGTGGTTTCAAGATCCTGCTTCTGACTTTCAAGGAGCGCCAGCCGCTCGTTGACCTTGGCCCGCAGCAGGGCCATCTGATGGGCCTGGGTTTCGTCAGCATCATAGAGTGAAAGATATTCGGAGATGTCACGCAGGGAGAAACCCAGTCGCTTGCCGCGTAAAATCAGCAATAGTCGCGCCCGGTCACGTTTGCGAAAAACACGGGTATTGCCAACCCTGTCGGGGGACAGCAGCTTCTTTGTTTCATAAAAGCGGATGGTGCGCGTGGAAATTCCCAACTCACCGGCCAGTTCAGTGATGGAATAAAGGCCTTCAGCGTCAGCTTTTTGATTGTTTTTGTTTTTCTCGCTCAGCATATTCTTCACGCAGTTCCTTTTTGGAGAGCTTTCCAACCAGAGTTTTTGGCAGTTCATCCTTGAAGATGAATTCTCGGGGCATTTGTATCTTGGAAATATACTCACCCAGGAAGGTCTTGAGTTCGGCTTTGGTAAGTTCCTTGCCATCTTTGAGTTTGATAAAAGCGATGGGTGCTTCGCCCCGATAACTGTCTTTGACACCGATGACGTTGCATTCGTCAACGCTTTCATGGCGATAAATGGCTTCCTCGATATGGCGGGGATAAACATTGTAGCCCGAGCAGATGATAAGATCCTTGATCCGGTCAACCAGAAACACATTGCCCTTCTCATCAATATAGCCCACATCTCCGGTGCGGAAATAGCCGTTTACAAACGCCTCTTTGGTTGCCTCTTCATTGTTGTAATAGCCCAGCATCACCTGCTTGCCCTTGGCGGCGAGTTCTCCGCGCTCCCCGGGCTCGACAAATTTTGTGGGATCATCCAGGTCAATAAACTGCACATCGGTTCCAGGAAGCGGCATGCCGATGGAGCCGGGAATTGAGGGGACACGCAATGCCTGGCAGCAAAGGACCGGGGAGCATTCGGTAAGGCCATAGCCTTCGGCAAGGGTCGCCGAGGACAGTTTGGCAAATGCTTCGCGAGTGTCCTGGGGCAGGCCCGCGCCACCCGAAATGATGGTTTCGATACTTGCGACCTGTTCGGGGGTAACCTTTTTGTTGGCGGCAATCGCGTGGATCAAGGTTGGGATTGCGGGCAGGATGTTGGCCTTGGTGCGTACCAGCAGGTCAAGAAGCATCTTGAGTTCGAAGCGCGGCATCAGCACCACTTCAGATCCCCTGCCAAGGGGCACGTTCATGCACACGGTCATGGCAAATATGTGGAAGAATGGCAGCACTGCCACGGTTTTTGATGGTGGTTCGAACAGCCCGTCCGCCCATCGGTTGATCTGGTCAACATTGGCGGCAATATTGGCGTGGGAAAGCATAGCGCCCTTGGGCAGGCCGGTAGTGCCCCCGGTATATTGTTGCACTGCAACATCGTTCGCCGAGTCAATTTCAGCAGGTTCGACGGATTTACGTGCACTGAGCATGGAGGAAAACCAGGTCACATGCTCTGCCACTGATGACTGGGAGGGTTTGGCCAGTTCCTTTGCCTTTACGATGCTAAACAGCACGCGCTTGACCAGCGGAAGGGCGGAAGGGAAGTCGCAAACGATAATTTTTTTGACATTGCCCGCCTTGCAGAGTGCTTCGGCTTTATCAAAAATCAACTTGAGATTTAGGGTGACCAGCACATCTGCGCCAGCGTCCTTTGTGATGTGAGACAGTTCAGAAACAGTATAAAGCGGATTGCAATTGACTACTGTTCCGCCGGCAAGAAGAGTACCATAATAAGCCACCGGGAAAAATGGCGTGTTTGGCAGAAGAAGTGCGACCCGGGAGCCCTTTTTCACACCAAACTGGCTCTGCAATGCCCCGGCAAAGGCTTTAATATCTTTTTCGAGCGTCTTGAATGTGGTTTTTGCTCCCATAAAGTCCAGAGCATTTGATGACTCGTGTTTTTTACACGCATCAAGGATCTGTAAGTGGACCGGCGTAGTATCAACATCCACATCCCAGTCAATTCCTTCGGGATAATTGTCAATCCAGGGTCTGTAAAGTTGATCCGGTTCCGGTGCTTTACCCATTATACTGCTCCCTCCAGGCGCGAATGCTTTTTGTTTTTTGAAGCCTTGCCAATTGAGTGAACGTAAATTTCCTGATGGACAAGGTCAAGGACTCAGGGGGGATTTGGTTCATATGGTCGCAGTTTGAATGAGGGGCCAAAAAAATGTTAATGAGAAAGGTGCGGAAAAGCTATTAACCGGCTATAATGAATGTATGGGTCCGGCAAGCGGTGGCCTTGTGAGATGCCGGGTGGCTAGACTGACAGGTTGACGTATACGTCAACTGTGATATTCGTTACGCGTAATGGTACTGTCCGCAAGGGCAGGCCATAGAGTAAGTCATCCGGAGCAGGGCATGTTTTTTGCAATTTTGTTTGTAATATTTATAGCAGTATTCCTTCTGTCCTATCACCGGACGCCGATCTGGCTGTGGGCTGCGGTGGCGCTGGCTATCGGTATGATTTCCATGTTGCTCACTTCTGCCAGTGGAACATGGGCCTGGATTTTTGCCGTGTCGCCAGCGGTGATTCTGGGCATATTTTCGATTCCCCTGCTCAGACGCCTCAGTCTGAGCGGGCCGATTTACAAAGCTGTGAAGCGTATTTTGCCGCGAGTGTCCTCAACAGAGCAGGAAGCGCTGGATGCAGGCACCGTTGGCTGGGATGCCGATCTTTTTTCAGGAAGGCCCAAATGGGACAATCTGCTCAAAGTCCGCAAGCCGACTCTGAGTGATGAGGAGCAGGAATTTCTCGAGGGGCCGACCAACGAATTGTGCATGATGATTGATGATTGGGATATCAGGCATAATCTGGCTGACCTTCCCCCCGACGTCTGGAAATTCATGAAGGAAAACGGCTTTCTTGGCATGTTGATTTCCAAGGAGCACGGGGGGCTTGGTTTTTCAGCCCAGGCGCAGTCGATGGTGGTTTCAAAGATTGCCAGCCGTTCGGTCGCTGCCGGTATCACTGTGATGGTGCCCAATTCTCTGGGGCCGGGGGAACTTCTTGAAAAGTATGGAACGCCGGAGCAGAAGGAGCGATATCTGGAACGGCTGGCCAAGGGTAAGGAAGTGCCTTGTTTTGCGCTTACGGGTCCGACCGCGGGTTCGGACGCTGCGGGCATGCCTGATGTGGGGGTGGTAACCCATGGCATGTATGAAGGGGAAAAGGTTCTTGGCGTCCGGCTCAGCTGGGACAAACGCTATATAACGCTGGCGCCGGTGGCGACCCTTCTGGGGCTGGCGTTTAACCTGCTCGACCCTGAAAACCTTCTGGGCAAGGGTGAAAAGGTCGGTATTACACTGGCGCTGGTCCCCGCTGATTATAAAGGCGTCAAAATCGGACGGCGGCATTATCCCTCGCGCTCAGCCTTCATGAACGGACCCACGAGTGGGGACGAAGTGTTTATTCCGTTGGAGTTTCTGATTGGGGGCACTGAATATGCGGGGCAGGGTTGGCGCATGCTTATGGAGTGTCTTTCTACTGGACGGGCCATATCGCTGCCCGCCATCGGATCAACCTCAATTAAATCTGCGTTGCGTGTTACCAGCGCCTACGCTCGTATTCGGCGGCAGTTCGGCATTCCCGTGGGGATAATGGAGGGCGTGGCCGAGCCTTTGGCCCGGCTGGTCAAGTCCGCCTATCTGTTTGAAGGCGCGCGCGCTGTCACGGCTGCGATGGTCGATGAAGGGCAAAAGCCTGCAGTCATATCTGCGCTGCTTAAATATCGTTCGACAGAAGCCATGCGCGATCGCATTGATGACGCCATGGATATTCACGGGGGCCGGGCCATTCAGGATGGGCCTTCCAATTATCTGTTTTCCGGTTATGCCAATACACCGGTGGCGATTACCGTTGAGGGAGCCAATATTCTTACCCGGACCCTGATTACCTTTGCGCAAGGTTCGCTCCGGGCGCATCCCCATCTCTACAGTGAAATTAAAGCGGCGCAGAACCCGGATGCAAAAGCCGGCCTTAAGGCTTTTGATGCCGCTTTTACCGGCCATACCTCGTTTATGCTGGGCAATATCACCGGCTCATTCTGGCAGTCGATAACGTTTGGCCGGTTTGCGTCGAGCCCAGTGGATCACGAACTGGCGCACTGGTACAGGCAATTGCATCGCTATGCGCAGAATTTTGCACTGGTGGGCGACTGGGTGGTGGTTATTCTTGGTGGCGATATAAAACGCAAGCAGCGGCTGTCGGGGCGGATGGCGGACATTCTGTCAGATCTTTATCTGCTTTCCACAACACTGAAACGCTATGAGGATGATGGCTGCATCAAGGACGACATTCCTGTAATCGAAGCTATAGCCAGGGACCGGATTGCAGCGATTGAAATGAACTTTCGTGCTGTATTTGACAATTTTCCCAATCGTTTTGTCGCAGCCGTTATGCGGTTTCTGGTTTTCCCTCTCGGCCAGCACAATATGGGCTCAAGTGATCGTGAGAATTATCGTCTTGCCCGGGCGATCCTGAACCCCTCGGAACAACGCGACCGCTTTACTGGTGGCATCCACCTTTCATTTGATCCTGATGATCGCACAGGTGTTCTTGAGGATGCGCTGGTCAAAGTGGTGCGGGCAGAGGAAATTGAGGCCAAGTTTATTCGGGCGCTCAAGAAAGGCCAGATTGAAAACCGCCTTGACCGGGATGCAATCACCGATGCCGTTACCGCTGAAATCCTGACTCATGAGGAAGCGGGTTTCCTTAGGCTGGCGGAAGAGGCAACGGAAAAAGCTGTTGCAGTTGATGATTTTGCTCCAGACGAACTTGGTGCAATCAACCGGCTCAGCAACAGGCGTGGCTGAAAGACCGACCGGAAAATAATTGAGGCAGGCTGAAACGCCTGCCACTATTGACGAAGCGAAAGAAGCGAACAAACAAGTGGCAGAAAACAAAACAGTGCGCTCCGGCGCGAAACCAAAAACTCCCAGCCCGATGATGCCCAAACTGAGCAAGTGGCGGTTTGAGATTGATTTTGAACGCATTGGCTGGCTGACCATTGATACTCCGGACGCTCCGGTGAATGTACTCAGCACGGAGGCTATTCTTGAGTTGGAGAAACTGGTTGCCCGGTTCGAGGACTTGGCGGCCAGCGATGAATTGGTGGGTGTGGCTCTTTTGTCAGGCAAACCGAGCGGATTTATTGCCGGAGCCGATATTACCGAGTTTGACGATCTGAGCGATCCGGTGGAAATGACCAGGGCGCTGAGGCGTGCCCATGCCTTGTTTGATCGGATTGAAAAGCTGCCCATTCCGTTTGTTTCGGGCATTCACGGTTTTTGCCTTGGTGGCGGGTTGGAGCTGGCGCTGGCCACCCACTATCGCATTGCGGTGAACAATGACAAAACCCGCATCGGGTTCCCGGAAGTCAAGCTGGGTATTTTCCCCGGATTTGGCGGCACCGGGCGTTCCATGAACGTGATGGGGCCGGTGCCTGCGATGCAGATCATGCTTACGGGGAAATACCTCCGGGCCGGAGCGGCGCGCGGAATGGGGCTGGTGGACAAGCTGGTGAGGCATCGCGATCAGTTGCGCTGGGAGGCCCGCAAAGCCATTCAGCAGAAGAGAAAGAGCAAACCGGCGGGGTTCACCAAACGGGTGATGGCCATGGGGCCGTTGCGCAAGTTCATCGCTGACAAGATGCGTGCAACCGTCAAGAAAAAAGCGCGCCCGGAACATTATCCGGCGCCGTTTTCGCTAATCGACCTGTTTGAGGAAAAAGGCGACAATCCTGTGGCCATGCGTGCCGGAGAAATCGAACGGTTCCCCAAGCTGATGGATTCAGGTACAGCGGCAAATCTGCGCCGCCTGTTCTTCCTGTCCGAGGGGCTGAAAAAGCAGGGTGTGCGCAAGCCGCCAAAGCCGAAATTTGCCCGGGTCCATGTTATTGGAGCCGGGGTTATGGGGGGCGACATTGCTGCATGGTGTGCCTATCGCGGGCTTGCCGTTACTTTGCAGGATCTGGATATGGAGCGTATCCAGCCCGCGCTCGACCGGGCCAAAAAACTGTTCAGGAAGCGGCTGAAAAAACCCATTGCAGTCAACGCGGCACTGGCGCGACTTGAGGCCGATGTTTCTGGCAAGGGCGCGGCGCGGGCCGATGTCATTATCGAAGCGGTGGTTGAAAACCTGGAAATCAAACAGAAGATTTTTGCCCAAATAGAAGAGGTCGCAAAACCTGGCGCAGTTCTGGCTACAAATACCTCTTCCATCGAGTTGGAGAGGATTGCTGAAAATCTCAAAGACCCCAGTCGACTGATAGGCTTGCATTTTTTCAATCCGGTGGCGCAGTTGCCGCTGGTTGAAGTTGTGCGCTCCAAGGTTAATTCCGACCTTGCCATTCGCACCGGGTGCTCATTTGCCTCGTTTATCGGCAAGAGCCCGGTGGTGGTGAAAAGCGCGCCGGGGTTCCTCGTCAACCGGGTGTTGATGCCCTATCTGCTCAAGAGTATCGAGCGGGTTGAAGCGGGGGAGAGCCAAGAACTTCTGGATGCGGCGGCGGTGGCCTTTGGCATGCCCATGGGGCCGATTGAGCTCATGGACGTGGTGGGGCTGGATATCGGGCATTCCGTTGCTGCAGAGCTGGGGCATCCGGTACCTGAAGACAGCAAGTTTGCGCGCCTTCTGGCACAGGGCAATCTGGGGCGCAAAACCGGGCGCGGTTTTTACAGCTGGAAGAAGGGGCGGGCCGAAAAAGACAAGCCCCCCGAACATTCCAATCTGGCGGAACTGGGCCGCGAACTGGTGCAACCGCTGGTCGACGAGTGCGAAATCTGCGTCAAGGAAGGCATTGTTTCGAGCGCCGACATGGCGGATGTCGGCGTCATCATGGGTACGGGGTTCGCCCCATTTCTTGGCGGGCCGCTTAAGGCACGTCAGGATGGCAAGGCGTGAAGGGCAAGATCATGGCAAAAGCAAAAACACCTCAACTTCGCCGCGTTGCTATTGTGGGCAGCCAGCGCACACCCTTCTGCCGGGCCTATACGGGTTATGCGGAGCAGAGCAATCTTTCGCTTTTGAGCGCTGCCCTGGGCGGGCTGGTTGAGACCTACGGGCTTGGTACGAAAAAAATCGACGAGGTGATGGCCGGTGCGGTTATCAAGCACTCGCGTGATTTTAATCTGGCGCGGGAGGCAGCGCTGGATGCAGGCCTCTCACCCAGAACTCCGGGCACCACCATGCAGATTGCCTGCGGCACCTCATTGCAGGCGGCGCTGTCTTTAGGGGCAAAAATCGCCTGCGGGGAAATTGAAAGTGGGATTGCGGCGGGCTCGGACATCATTTCGGATTCCCCCGTGGTGTTTGGCGACAAGTTTGCCCACCGGCTGGCCAAACTCAGCCGCGCCCGTTCCTTTGGGCAGAAGCTTTCTGCGTTCAAGGGTTTCAGCTTTGCAGAACTGGCTCCTGTTGCCCCTTCAGTGGCCGAGCCGCGCACCGGTCTGGCCATGGGCCAGCATTGTGAGTTGATGGCGCGCGAATGGGGTGTTGGCCGCAAAGAACAGGATGAATTTGCTCTAAAAAGCCACCAGAATGCCTCGGCGGCCATCGCCGATGGTTTCCATGACGATCTGATTGTTCCGTGTGCGGGGATAGTCAAAGACAATAATGTGCGCGCCGACAGTTCGCTTGAAAAAATGGCGGAGATGAAGCCGGCCTTTGACAAAAAGTCAGGCCACGGCACCTTGACAGCGGCCAACTCAACGCCGCTGACCGATGGTGCGGCAGCGGTGCTTCTGGCCTCGGAGGATTGGGCAAAAGCCAACGGTCTGCCCATTCTGGCCTATCTCAGAATGGGCTCGGTCAGTGCCAATAATTTTGCCGCCGGGGACGGGCTTTTAATGGCTCCGACAATTGCGGTGTCGGATATGCTCAGGCGTGCCAACATGGTGTTTGGAGATATTGACCTGTTTGAAATTCACGAGGCTTTTGCCGCCCAGGTCCTGTGCACACTCAAAGCATGGTCGGACCGCAAATATTGCCGCGAGGTTCTGGGGCGCGAAAAGGTGATGGGCAAGGTTCCCGCCGCCAAGATAAATGTCAAGGGATCCTCGCTGGCTTACGGGCATCCGTTTGCGGCCACGGGCGCGCGCATTCTTGGCCACACAGCCAAATTGCTCAACGAAACGGGCAAGCAGCGGGCACTGATTTCGGTGTGTACTGCCGGGGGTATGGGCGTCAGTGCGCTTGTTGAGCGAACTTAAACGAACCTAAAGGGAAAGGAGCTTGCCAAAACGTCATTTGGGGGCTTAGGCTGACTCACAGTAACGTGATGCTTTTCGTATTCGCGTACATTAACGCACCCTCATTCGGCTTGCTGCAATCGGGCAGACTGGTGGGGGTGAGAAGTAAAACTTTGTAAAACAGGGAGACATTTCATGAAGTTTTCTCCAATCCTCCGCTCATCAGTCTTGGCGCTTGGAGTTGCCAGCCTTGCTCTGATGGGCACATCCGCCTACGCCGCAAAGGTGCCTGAGGGCGTCGTTCTGGCAGAAGACCAGACCTTTACCTATCGTGATCTGGACGAGTTCAGCTCGCTTGATCCGCAGATTGTGGAAGATGTATCGGGTTCTGCCATTATCCGCGATCTTTTCGAAGGCCTGCTGAATGAAGACGCCGATGGCAATCTTGTTCCCGGTGTTGCAGAAAGATGGGAAGCTTCTGACGACAAGATGACCTATACTTTCTATTTGCGTGACAATGCAAAATGGTCAAATGGTGATCCTGTTACCGCCAATGACTTTGTTTACGCATGGCGCCGTGCAGCTGACCCCGAGACCGCTTCCCCCTATTCCTGGTATATGGATCTGATGTCCATTGAAAACGTCGCAGATGTGCTTTCGGGGGACAAAGAGCCGGTTGCTCTGGGTGTGCGGGCGGTTGATGACCTGACCCTTGAGGTGAAGCTGACCACACCGCTTTCCTATTTCCCCCAGATGGTGACCCATGCCACCACCTTCCCCACCCATCAGGCCACAATTGAAAAGTATGGCGATGAGTGGACGAAGCCGGAAAACATCGTTTCAAACGGCGCCTATACGCTTGCTGAACACGTGCCCAACGAGCGTTCTGTCCGGGTGCGCAACCCGCTCTACTGGAATGATGCTGAAACGGTTATCGAAAAAACCACAGCCTTGATCATCAATGATGAAAATGCAGCTCTGACCCGCTATCTGGCAGGCGAGCTTGATCGTACCGAAGTGCCGACCGGCCAGTATCCGCGTCTTAAGGAAGAATACCCGGATCAGGCTCTTTCGTTCCCGCGTTTGTGCTCCTATTATTACACATTCAACCTGTCCGACTCTGGACCCGAGGCCTTCAAGGATGTGCGGGTTCGTCAGGCGCTTTCCTATGCCATTGATCGTTCAGTGATCACTGACAATGTGCTTCAGGGCGGCCAGTTCCCGGCCTTTACCTTCACACCGGGCTCAACTGCCGGGTTTGAGGTTCCTGACGTGCCGTTTGGTCAGATGACCCAGGCTGAGCGTGATGCAAAAGCTGTTGAACTGCTGGCAGAGGCTGGTTACGGCCCAGACAACCCGCTCCGGTTTGACATGATCTACAACACCTCGGAAGGTCACAAGCAGATTGCGACTGTTATGAGCCAGATGTGGAAACAAAAGCTTGGCGTTGAAGCGACCCTTGGCAACATGGAATGGAAAGTGTTCCTTGAAACCCGCGGCGCTCAGGACTTCGAGTTGGCCCGTGGTGCCTGGTGTGGCGATTATAACGAAGCCTCCACCTTCCTGGATCTGGTGCAGACCAACTCCGGCTATAATGACGGCAAATATTCCAACAGCGAAATTGACCAGTTGCTGGCTGATGCCAAAACCGGTGGCGACGCAACTGCCAACTACACTCGCATTGAGCAGATCATGGCTGAAGAAATGCCGGTTATTCCAATCTATCACTATACCGGTGTGTACATGATGAACCCCCAGATAGTTGATTCCTGGCCGGTTCAGAATGTGCAGCAGAACTGGTACAGCCGCGACCTCTACAAAGTCGCTAAGTAATCAGCTTGAGAAAAATGGAACCCCGCGCCAAAAGGTGCGGGGTTCTTTAGGTTATGGACTCAATAAACAGAGATAAAATGTTATGCTGAGTTTTATCATCAGACGGTTGGGCATCGCTATTCCCACGTTGCTGATTCTGGTGATTTTTTCATTTTCCATGATGCATCTTGCGCCGGGCGGGCCCTTCACTTCGGAGCGACCGCTTCCGCCCCAGGTTTTGGCAAACATCGAAGCCAAGTACGGGCTGGATCAGCCGGTCTATGTGCAGATGGGCAACTATATCTGGGGGATCGTCACTGAATTTGATTTTGGCCCCTCTTTCCGGTTCAAGGACCGCACGGTCAACGATGTTATTGCGCAGGGGTTTCCGGTAACGCTTACCTACGGATTCTGGTCGTTCGTTGTTGCGGTCGGCGTTGGGGTGACTCTGGGCGCGGCGGCGGCGATTTATCATAATTCATGGCTTGATTATCTGGCGGTGGGCATCTCCATCGGTGCGCAGGTGCTGCCCAATTTTGTCATGGCGCCTATTCTGGTGTTGACCCTTACCCTGTGGCTGGGATTGTTGCCGGGGGGCGGCTGGAACGGGGGGCAGTGGCAATATCTGATCATGCCGGTCATCGCGCTATCGACGTCGTATATGGCCTCAATCGCCCGTATCACCCGATCTTCCATGCTTGAAGTCCTGAACTCCAATTTCATCCGTACCGCAAGGGCCAAAGGGCTTTCAAACAGCAGAATCATTATCAAACACGCGCTCAAGCCCACAATGCTGCCGGTAATTTCCTATCTGGGTCCGGCTTTTGTCGGCATGGTGACGGGTTCTGTGGTGATTGATTTGTATTTTTCAACTGGCGGCATCGGTCAGATGTTTGTCAATTCCGCTCTTAGCCGGGACTATTCCGTGATGATGGGGATAACCATTCTGATGGGTTCTCTGGTTATTATCTTCAATATGATTGTGGACATCCTTTATGCCTGGATTGATCCAAAGATCAGGCTTTAGGACCAGAAGATGAGCATGGTCCCGAACACCGATAGAATAAAAAGAATGGCTGATAATCTTGCCAGCATGGAGCCGGTTAAAGGGCGTTCCCTGTGGCAGGACGCCATGCACAGATTTTTGCAGAACAAGGCGGCGGTGACCAGTGTTATCGTGCTGACTCTGGTGGTTCTGTTTTCGTTGATAGGCCCCTATTTCGCTGTATGGACCAACGAGGAAATTGACTGGTCCCGAATTGGCAAGGCGGCCGAACTGGGTGCGCCCTCCATCGCCAACGGCCATTTTTTTGGCATTGATAATCTGGGCCGGGATTTATACTCGCGGGTCATTCAGGGCACACAGGTCTCGCTGATGGTGGGGCTGATCGGGGCCGGTATCGCTGTTATTGTGGGGACACTTTATGGGGCAACGGCGGGTTATTTTGGCGGTCGGGTCGACTCTGTGATGATGCGGCTTGTCGATATCCTTATGTCTATCCCTTACATGTTTGTGCTTATCCTGTTGCTGGTGGTGTTTGGTCGCTCCCTGCAAATGCTGTTTGTGGGCATCGGGCTTATCAGCTGGCTTGATATGTCGCGGATTGTGCGTGGCCAGACCCTTTCCATCAAAAACAAGGAATTCGTTGAGGCGGCGGTGGCAACCGGCGTTCCCAGTTTTACCATTATCGTACGCCATATCGTGCCAAACCTGATGGGTGTTGTTGTTGTTTACGCAACGCTGCTGGTGCCGGGCATGATCATCACCGAAAGCTTCATTTCGTTTCTGGGGCTTGGGGTGCAGGAGCCCAACACGTCCTGGGGTGCGTTGATTTCAGAAGGCGCAGGCACCATTGCCTATGGCACTATCTGGCAGCTTCTGGTTCCCCTGTTCTTTTTTGTGATAACGCTGTTCAGCTTCTTTTTTATCGGTGACGGGCTGCGCGATGCGCTCGACCCCAAAGATCGCTAACGGGGAGTTTTGCGACCAGTGAGCCTGCTTGAAGTAAATGACCTTGGTGTAACTTTTGCGACCGCCGATGGTACGGTGCGTGCCGTCAATCAGATTAGCTTTGATGTGCAGGCCGGGGAAACGCTGGCCATTGTCGGGGAGAGCGGTTCGGGCAAAAGTCAGGCGGTTTTTGCCATCATGGGACTGTTGGCGGAAAATGGTGCGGCAAGCGGCAGCGTCAAGTTCAATGGTTCTGAGCTGGTGGGATTGAACGACAAACAGTTGAACAAGATTCGCGCCAGCCAGATCGCCATGATTTTTCAGGACCCCATGACCTCGCTGAACCCCTATATGCGGGTAAGCGAGCAGATGATCGAGGTTCTGGTTCTGCACAAGGGTCTTTCCCGGTCTGAAGCACTTGAGGAATCGGTGCGCATGCTTGATGCGGTGAGGCTTCCCGATGCCGAAGATGTTGTTCGACGCTTTCCCCATGAATGTTCAGGGGGCATGCGCCAGCGGATCATGATTGCCATGGCGCTTTTGTGTAAACCCAAACTGCTGATTGCTGACGAGCCGACCACGGCCCTTGATGTGACAGTGCAGGCCCAGATCATGACTTTGCTCAAAGAAATACAGGAGGATTTCGGAACCGCGATCATATTGATTACCCATGATCTGGGGGTTGTGGCGGGGGCATGCGAAAACACGCTGGTGCTATATGGTGGTCGGGTTCTGGAATATGGGCGCACACGGGATATATTTGCTTCTCCATCACACCCTTACACGCGGGGGTTGCTTTCGGCTGTGCCCCGGCTTGATGACAGTTCCGAAGAGCTTGAAACCATTCCGGGCAGCCCCCCCAATATGATGACCCTGCCAAAGGGATGCCCGTTTGCCGAGCGGTGCGAGTATGCGCTGGAAAAATGCTACGAGGTCATGCCCGAGCTGGTTACCTTCGATAAAAACGCTCATTCGCGTGCCTGCCATGTGGCCGAGGAGGACTTGAAATGAGTAAGGGAGAAACCTTGCTGCGGGTTGAAAGTCTCAAGGTCAGCTTCAACATTAAACCCGCCGGGGCCATGCCCTGGACAAGCCCGTTGAAATTAAGGGCGGTTGACGGGGTAAGTTTTGAGTTACGGGCCGGGGAGACGCTGGGGATTGTGGGTGAAAGCGGGTGCGGAAAGTCCACGCTGGCGCGAGCAATCATCAAGCTGGTGCCGACCGTAGCGGGCAGAATTGTCTGGCTGGGGGAAAACCTTGTGGGCCTGTCCAAGGCACAGATGCGGCCGCACCGCAAAGAAATCCAGATGATATTTCAGGATCCTCTGGCTTCGCTCGATCCGCGCATGAATATTGGCGAAATAATCGCCGAGCCGCTAAAGACCCATTATCCGCGTACTCCCAAGGTCGAGATAAAGGCGCGGGTGGGCGAGATGATGGCCAAGGTCGGGCTGCTGCCAAATCTGGTCAACCGATACCCCCACGAGTTTTCCGGAGGGCAATGCCAGCGTATCGGGATTGCACGGGCACTTATTCTGGAGCCCAAACTGATCATTTGCGATGAGCCGGTTTCGGCGCTCGATGTTTCCATTCAGGCTCAGGTCATTAACCTGCTCAAAGAACTACAGCGGGAGTTGGGTTTATCACTGATTTTTATCGCACATGATCTGAGTGTGGTTAAACATGTAAGCGACCGGATTATGGTGCTTTATCTGGGCAATGCCATGGAACTGGCGAACAGTGATGAACTCTATCGTCATCCTCGCCACCCTTATACCAATCTGTTGATTGATGCGGTGCCTATTCCGGATCCTGAAATTGAGCTCAAGCGAGAAGTTCAACTGATTGAAGGGGAATTGCCTTCGCCGATCAATCCGCCCTCGGGCTGTGTGTTCCGCACCCGCTGCCCCAGAGCCAAGGACAGATGCGCACAGGAAAAACCCAAATTGGATGTGATTGAAGGTGAACATATGGTGGCCTGCCATTACCCCCAATAAAGGCATGGGTTGTTTGGGGTGGCTTTCTATCCAGCTTCAGGCATGAATTGAAGCAAAACCCTCATCCGCTTCCTCGGCGCGCCGCTCTATATCGGCATATTTTGAATCCGTCTGACGTCGCCGATCAGGGCCGAAATACTTGCTCGAGCGCACAAATGGCCGAGGATTTTCGATGACTTCCAACAGACGCATATACAAATCATGGGCGCAAAGAGGCTTGCGCAGGAATTCGGTGATGCCTGCGTCCCGGGCGCTGACAACACGTTTCTTTTCCGTGTAGGCCGACAGCATGATTATGGGTACCAGCCTGTGGGTGCTGGCTTCATCTCCGCGCAGGAGCTCGGTCAGTTCGATGCCGGTGAGGGTGGTCAGGGCGTAATCGACGATGGCAATATCAATATTGTGAATCTTGAATGCTTCGAGTGCGACCGCGCCATCTGTGGCTTCATGAATTGTTGTTATGCCATAGCCGCGTAACATGGCCCGGATAATCTTGACCATGTAAGGATTGGGGTCGGCAACCAGCACCGAAAGCGCTGACATATCAATTGTGCGCATGTTTGCCTCTTTTTTTCGGGCCAATCATAGATGTCCGCTGCTTTGAAGGGGTAAAAAGACAGGATAGGACAAACCCTTAACCGAGGTGCCCGGGACAAGTGTCTGGTTCGAGTTTTGTGGCGTTGACACCGGCGCGCGTAGGCCATATGTTTCGCGCCAGTCAGCAGGCGGATTTCGCCTGCGTTTGTTTTTTTGGTAAATTTGACAAAAGGCACGGACATGAAAATCCGCAATTCTCTCAGGGCACTGATGGGGCGGCATCGCGACAACAAACTTGTCCGCCGCCGGGGCCGTTATTACATCATCAACAAGGTCAACAAGCGTTTCAAGGCCCGTCAGGGCTAAGCATGTCTGTTTTTGACTGACTTGAACAAGACGGCCCGCTTTTTGAGCGGGCCTTTTTTTGTCAGGATGTTGAAATGATGCTCAGGAAGAGCTTGCCCCATCCTGGGAGACGAAGGCGATGCGCAGCATGTTGGTTGAACCCGGTGTGCGCAGGGGAACCCCGGCAGTAATTGCGATACGGTCACCGGGACGGGCAAAACCTTCAGAGTAAGCGATGGCGCAGGCGCGATCCACCATATCATCCAGATCTTTTGCATCCATGGTTCTTACACAATGCAGACCCCAGACAAGCGAGATACGCCGCATGGTTCGCTGGTTTGGGGACAGGGCGATAATGGGGGTAAGGGGGCGTTCGCGAGCGGCACGCAGGCCGGTGGAGCCCGAGGAGGTATAGGTTACGATGGCGGCCAGATCGAGCGTTTCGGCAACCTGGCGGGTGGCTGCGGATATGGCATCGGCTGCGGTCGCCTCTGGCTCATGGGCCTGAGCCCGGATGATGGCGGGGTAATTATCGTCTCTCTCGACAGCAATGGCAACGCGATCCATGGTGGCAACCGCCTCAACAGGGAATTCGCCGCTGGCGGATTCGGCGGAGAGCATAATAGCATCCGCTCCCTCAAAAACTGCAACCGACACGTCGGAAACCTCGGCCCTTGTGGGGATGGGGGCACTTATCATGCTTTCGAGCATCTGGGTGGCCACGACCACAGGTTTTCCATAGCGCCGGGCCAGACGGATCATGCGCTTTTGCAGTCCGGGGACCTGTTCGAGGGGCATTTCCACCCCAAGGTCGCCACGCGCGATCATAAAGGCATCCGAGAGCTTGATGATATCATGCAGACGTTCAATGGCCTGGGGTTTTTCAATTTTGGCCAGCACCCCGGCTTTGCCCTGAACGATCTTGCGCACTTCGATTATATCTTCAGGGCGCTGAACAAAGCTGAGGGCAATCCAGTCAACATCATGTTTGAGCGCAGCGATGAGGTCGATATGATCCTTTTTTGTCATAGCGCTCATGGGTAAAAGCGTGTCGGGAACGCTTACACCCTTGCGGTTGGAGAGTATTCCGCCGTGCACAATTTCACAGGCAATGGCTTCGGGTGTTACTTTGGTTGCGCGCAACTGAATGCGCCCGTCATCGAGCAGCAGACGGTGCCCCGGTTTCAGTGCCTTGAAAATTTCGGGGTGGGGGAGATGCACCCGGCTTTTATCTCCGTCATCCGGGTTGGTATCAAGCTGGATTGTTTCGCCGTTTTGCAGTTCAGCCGAACCGTTTGCAAATGTCCCTACCCGGATTTTCGGTCCCTGCAGGTCCACCAGAATGCCAAGAGGGTGGTTGAGCACCTCTTCCACTGCCCGGATGCGGGCAACAAGCGTTTCCAAAACCTCGTGGCTGGCATGGGACATGTTTATTCTGAATACATCAGCACCGGCTTCAGCCAGGCGGGCGATCATTTTTTCACTGTGGGAAGCGGGGCCAAGGGTGGCAAGTATTTTTACGCGGCGAAGACGTTTCATGGATTTATGCGTTTCATTAGGCAGGACTCTAAAGATCTTGCTGGTCAACGAGCTCGGTTTCAGTGAGCTGAAGGGTCCAGCTCTTGCGATTTTTAGTATCGACTTCAAAAAAGCCTGTCCGCTCGTACCCTCTTGCAAGGCAATCTTCAACGCCAAAGATCGTAAATGTTTCGTCTCGGGTGCACATATATACCGGGCCGTCCCAGGTGCCGCCGGAAATGTCATCAGCGGCAAACAGATAATAATATTGTGCATTCAGGTCGCCCTGAAACACTGTGGCGCAGGTGTCAGGGGCCGTGACCCACCAGCCCTCGGACTGCCAGCCTGCCTCAGCGCGGTAGCCAAGGGCAATTGAAATGGTGGTAGCGGTCTGGTTGCAGACCCGTAAATCCGCGCGAGCAGGGACTGCGCTCCACAATAGCAGAGACAGGAGAAGAATGAGCGCCGAAATGAAGTGGAAGGCAGTTTTTTTCATTAGCCTGGGACGCATTATTGCTGGGTGTGTTCGTTTCATGCAGATTGGCGTGGTTTACGTCAATGCTAATCAGCATTTTTGCGGGCAGAATTATGTCTTAAAACGGGATGAAGGGCGATTTGGTGGCGAATTTGTGCTGGGCGTGAATTTTGCTAGACCGGATTTTTGTTACCTGTGCAATTTCCTTGGAGTATTCTCCTGATGAATGAGCCTACGCCAAATCTGGGGGCGATAATGCCTGCGCCATCCCGGATTGCGGGTGTGCTTTTTGCTGTCTTTGGCGCGGCGTTTTTTGCCACAAAGGGCATTTTTATCAAGCTGGCGCTGGTGGAGAATGTCGATGTTCTGACCACCCTGACCTGGCGGATGATCCTTTCTGCACCCATCTTTATCGCTATCGGTTATTGGGGGCACCGGGATAATCTGACCCAGGGCAGGACTGGAAAACTGACGGGCAGTTTGTTGATGCGTTCAGCACTGGTTGGTGCGCTGGGCTATTATGTGGCCTCATATCTGGACTTCAAGGGACTTGAATTTGTAACTGTTCAGTTTGATCGGCTGATATTGATGACCTACCCGATTTTTGTGGTGCTGATCAGCGCGCTGGTGCTCAAAATGAGGATTACCGGGAAAATGATTGGTGCGCTGGCGCTCAGCTATGGGGGACTGGCGGTGGTTTTTCTTCGCGACCTTTCCCTGTTGGGGCAGGACATATATTTGGGTGGCGTACTGGTCCTAGGCGCAGCTTTGGCATTTGCCTGCTATCAGATATTGGCCAAGCCGATTATTGACGAGATAGGCGCGCGCCTGTTTACCTCGATTGCCATGGCCAGCGCCGGCATTGCGGTTATCGTCCACTTTTTGCTGGTCAATGATGTGGCCTCGCTGGCCCTGAGCGGCAAGGCGATGTTTTACATGGGGGGTATTGCCCTGGCCTCAACTATTTTGCCGGCCTATTTTCTTTCCGCTGCCATCGGGCGCATCGGGCCGCAGGCTACCGCTGTTCTGGGCAATGTTTCGCCTCTGGTCACTGCCATTCTTGCGGTTTTCATTCTTGGGGAAATATTTACGGTATATCATGCGCTGGGCACTGCGATGGTGATTGCGGGGGTGATTTTGTTCATGAACCAGAAGGCCAGGTAAAAACCGGATTGATGCAGCCCTGGTGTGAACAAGGGATCTGTGCCCGTGCAGCATGTGGAAAGGGGCCGATTGCACTTGATCCCAGGCCCTTACTGGGATTGAACAGTCTTTCAATGACAGTGAGGTGAGTGATGTCGGATTTGGGTGTGGGGCGTGACCAACTGCGGGCGCTTGTTGAGCGGATTGAGCGTCTGGAAGACGAAAAAAAGGCCATTATGGAAGACATCAAGGAAGTCTATGGCGAAGCCAAGGGCAATGGTTTTGATACCAAGGTCCTGCGTCAGGTTGTGCGCATCCGCAAACAGGATAAAAGTGAGCGCATGGAGCAGGAAGCCATTCTGGACACCTATCTGCACGCGCTGGGCATGGTGCCGGACCTGGAAAACTAACCAGAACTACCCTGGTTTTTTGTCACTTGCGGTGGCGTGAAGTATCTTCATGGCCTGCGCATCATCCCCCAATGCCTTAAGAGCGGCGGCGACAATGCCGGTGCGGTCAAGCCCGGCCTGGGCATAGAGGTCCGTTTGTGTGGCATGTTCCAGATTGCGGTCGGGCAGCATCAGTGGACGGAAATGCAGCCGCCCGTCCAATAATCCATTCTGCGCCAGAAAAGTTGCTACATGGGAGCCAAAGCCGCCGATGGCTCCCTCCTCAATGCTGAGCAGGACTTCGTGGCTGGTGGCCAGTTTTGCAATCAGTTCTTCATCGAGCGGCTTGGCAAAACGCGCATCGGCAATGGTGACTGAAAGACCAAGAGAGGCCAGCTGTTCTGAAGCGGCAAGGCATTCGCCCAGCCGGGCGCCATAGGAAAGCAGGGCAATTGTCGTGCCCTGTTTAACAATGCGCCCCTTGCCGATGGCCAGTGCTTTTCCGTGTTCAGGCAGGTCAATCCCCAGCCCTTCACCGCGCGGATACCGCAGGGCGATGGGTCCCTCATCATGGGCAATGGCGGTTGCCACCATGTGCCTGAGTTCTGCTTCGTCCCCGGCAGCCATCAGCACCATATTGGGGATGGCGCCCAGATAGGCCGTGTCATAACTTCCAGCATGGGTGGGTCCATCCGCACCCACATATCCGGCGCGGTCAATGGCAAAACGCACGGGCAGGTTCTGCAGGGCGACATCATGGATAATCTGGTCGTAGGCGCGCTGCAAAAAAGTGGAATAGATGGCGACAACGGGCTTGAAACCCTCGCAGGCCAGCCCGGCGGCAAAGGTTACTGCGTGCTGTTCGGCTATGCCCACGTCAAAGGTGCGGGTGGGGAACAGTTCGCCAAATTTATCGAGCCCGGTGCCTGAGGGCATGGCGGCGTTTACCGCAATGATTTTGTTGTCGCGCTTTGCTTCATCAATCAGGCTTGAGGCAAAAACCGAGGTATAGGAGGGCGCGTTGCTTTGGGACTTGGCCTGGGCGCCGGTCACCACATTAAAGCGGGAAACGCCGTGATATTTGTCGCATGCCTTTTCTGCCGGGCTATAGCCCTTGCCTTTCTGGGTGACCACATGCACCAGAATAGGGCCGGTCTTTGCGTCGCGCACATTTTTCAGAATGGGCAGCAAATGAGAGAGGTTGTGGCCGTCAATGGGGCCCACATAATAAAAACCGAGTTCCTCGAACAGAGTTCCTCCGGCCCAGAAACCGCGGGCAAACTCTTCGGTCTTGCGGGCCTTGTCGGCAAAAAACTGCGGCAGGTGTTCAACGATGTTTTTGGCTTTTTCGCGCAGGCCCCGATAGGCGGGACTGGAGACCAGTTTGGCCAGATAGGCGCTCATGGCCCCGGTGGGGGGGGCAATGGACATGTCATTGTCGTTCAGAATAACGATCAGGCGGGCATCCATGCCCCCGGCATTGTTCATGGCTTCATAGGCCATGCCCGCAGACATGGCTCCATCGCCAATGACAGCAACACAGTTGCGGGTTTCGCTATTCAGTTCTGTGGCAACAGCCATCCCCAGAGCGGCGGAAATGGAGGTCGAGGAATGGCCGGTGCCAAAGGGGTCAAAGACACTTTCGGCGCGTCGCGTAAAACCGGAAAGGCCATCCTTTTGCCGAAGGGTGCGCATGCGCGCACGACGCCCTGTAAGAATTTTGTGGGGGTAGGCCTGATGGCCCACGTCCCATATCAGGCGATCGTCAGGGGTGCTGAAAACCGCGTGCAGCGCCACCGTCAGCTCGACAACGCCCAGTCCGGCACCCAGATGGCCGCCGGTGAGAGAGACAACATCGATCATTTCAGCACGTAGCTCGGCTGTGAGCTGCTCAAGTTGCTCAGGGCTGAGTTCGTGCAGTTGGGCGGGGTCTGCGATGGTGTCAAGCAAGGGTGTGAGTGGTCGTGTGCTCAAGAGCTTTTAATCCTTCACCTCAACCCAGAGCCGATGCGGGAGCCTGAAATTGTTCAAGTCAATGACCCTGTTGTTTTTACCTGCCCGGTGCGGGTCCGAAAAACTGCATGAAGGTGTAGTTTGACGGATCAGACAAGCAATAACAACACCTAGCAGAACTATTCTGGCAGAACAATCTTGCTTTATAAACCGGGGGAGCATTGCTCTGCGCTTTTATAGAAGCGAGGAGGCATGGCGGTTTTTATGTTTCAGAGCGCTGCCACGATAAAAGGAGATTGGGGGGTAAAGCGGTTCGTCGCCAGATTTCCGGTACTCTCCATGCTGAAAAAGATTTGACCACTCCGGGGTCCCAGCTCTGTTTCAGGCGAAAAGTCGGCACGGTCGGGTTCGAACATGATTGCGAAATGCGCGGTGCTGATGGCCACCGGAGCAACCATTGAATCCGAGACGTGTTCAAGATCGGGAGCAACCAGACTGACTGCACGCATGGTCAGAGGCAATGCCTGCAATTGTGGATTTGGACTTGAACTGGTGTTGGTCAGCCTTTCCACAAGGGCAGTGCTCTGGTTGGGTTGTGCCAGTGTTACAGCATCCCAGGTGCCCTGGAACAGGCCAGAAACATTGTCGGCGTCAAGTCCGGGTGTTGAGCCCAGCGAGGCGGAGGTGATGCTGCCGCGCAAAACCGGGGTCGCCGGTGTCAGGGTGGTGGTTGATGCGGGGTGCGCATCCTGGGCAATAGGATTGGAAGCAATCAAAGCATCAGCGGAGTTGCGGCGTTCAATCAGCATCTGCAGGGCGCGCTGGGCGTCAGGTTCGGGGTTGGCCACAGGAGCATAGGCGGTGAGGGCGTTGCTTTGTTCCAGACTGCGCGTCAAAAGAATGCGCGGGGTCGGCCGTTCCTGCTCTTCAATGGATGCAACATTGACGGGGTCAATTCCGTTGATAAGCGGTGAAATGTCAGGCAGGGGAGCAGTTTCGCCGCGGGTTGCAATCAACAGAGATTGGGGCATGGTCGCTGGAATGGGCGGAGTTTCAGGGTCCCGGAAATCAAGGAAATCAGCTCTGGCTGCCGGGGTTGGCGGTGTCACAGTTACGCTGGTGACATTGCGCTGAACGGGACCGGTGTCAGCAACCTGGGTCACAGGAGCAGGTTCTTCACCCCGGCCAAAGAACAGGTCAAGCAAAGTGCGCCCTGAATTGCCGCGGGTGGTGTCGTCCCCGCCGCCACGGGTCGGGAATGTGTTGGGGTTGGAGCCAATGCAAGGAACAGAGCCGCACTTGGCGTATTCGTTCGTTGCGTAGCGGCGCCCCTCCTGGGAGATGGGCACGCCATCGGAGGGCAGGTGCAGGGTGCGACCGTCAGGAAAGAGGCGGGTGAGCTGGGCCCGGGTCATGCGTGGCCATGCGCGCACATTTCCTGTATCCAGGTGTACGAACGGGCTGCCTGAAGTGGGGTAATAACCAACCCCTCCAACCTGTCGGCGCAGGGCCGCTTCGCGCAATTTGGCAACGGGGATGCCCGGAATATAAAAGTCCAGTGCCTGGCCCCTGGTATGGGTTGAGTTTTTGGCCACGCCGTTGGAACGCGCACGCAGCATTTCATTGGTCTTGGGCGAACGGTAGGCGGAAACAATATTGATCGGACTGGTGGCCCCTACATCCTGATAGACCTGCCAGAGCAGATCAAACAGGGCGGGGTCCATATTTGTCGATTCGTTGCGCCGCCAGTCACGCAAAAAAGTGTTGAGTTCGTTCAGCCCGGACTGAACATAACGCCCGTTGCGCCGGAATGTGATGCGTTTGGTTTCTTTGGTGTGGGTGTAATAGAGGTAGAGCGTACGCTCTCCAGATGCGGCACTGAGGGGTGCCATTGCAGTACCGGAGAAAATTGTTACGAGCAAAACAACGGTGCCAACCAGATGGCGCGCGATTTTTTGTCTGAAATTTTTTGTATGCCCCATCACGCCAGATGCTGCTCTGTTATCTCAAGTTCTTCAATCAACATGTTAACGCCAACTCGATTAGATATTGTTAACGTTAAATCCCCCAAAACACTGCACATAAACAGAGCGCAGGCCATACCTCCGGATTAAAGGGCAATCGGGGCTGAAGCAAGGCGAAACTGTAAGCAACAGGTTAATTTGCGCACGCAAATGCCACCAAAGCGCTTTACCGTTAAAACCGGAACGGGCAGTGCATCCATACCCGAAGAATATTTTTTAGTCTGGCGCAATTGCAAAAATCAGTCGGCAAGCAGGGTCTTGAGCCGTTCGTGGTGGCCATAAATGTCACCATAACCGCGGATATTGCCATCCTCATCGGCTCTCAGGGTAAAATAGGCCAGATGCACGGGAACGTGGGTGTCCAAATTGTTCCAGCGCTCGCGGGGGCCACGCTGGGCCTGAAGCGAGGCCCGGCTCAATGTGGCTTCGTTTGCCAGCAGCGCTTCGGCAAACTCCATGGGGTTCTGCACTCGCACACAACCGTGGGAATAGGCTCTAGTTGCACGCGAAAACAATGAGCGGGACGGCGTGTCATGCAGATAGACCGCATGTTTGTTGGGAAAGAGGAATTTTATCGTGCCAAGGGCGTTGTTGCTTCCGGGGCGCTGGCGAACGCGGAAGCTGTTAATGGAGGTGGTCGACCAGTTGATTGAGGAGGCATTGATGACCTGTCCCCCAGAGAGCAATTCCATATTATTGGCGGCCAGATAGCCCGGGTTGCGCGCTACTGCCGGTCCAATTTCATTGCGGGCAATGGAGGCGGGCACGTTCCAGAACGGATTAACCACGACATGCTCGATTTCGTCGGAAAATACCGGTGTTTTGAACTGTGGCTTGCCTACGACAACCCGGGTTGAATGGGTCACTTCGTTTCCACGCATGACAGCAAGGCGGAATTCGGGGATATTAACGAAGACATAGAAATCACCCAGGTCCCGGGGCATCCAGCGCCAGCGCTCCATGTTGGCAATAATGTCTTGGCTGGTTGCTTCGGTACCCCCGTTCAGGGCGGCAATGGTTGCGGGGCCGACCACACCATCAACCGTGAGGCCCAAATTCAACTGAAACGATTTTATCTCTTCAACCAGAATATCGTCATAAAGCTCGGAGCCTTCCAAAGGCTCCAGTCCGAGCCGGGCCCGCAGGGCGGGCACCCGTGCGTCGCTCATGCCGGGCTTAAGCAGGTTACCGCCGGCAATGATGATGGGCTCTTTCCTCTCTCCGGCCAAACTGCGCGCCAGGGCGTCTTTCAGTGCCAAAAATTCACGATGGGTGGGCGAGAGCGAAAGCAACAATTTGTCGGGGGCGTCTGAAGATGCCAGTTCGAGCAAAAACTGCGCGCTATTGATGTTTCGTTGTTCAATGTCGATGGTGCGTGAGACATCGCGGGGCCTGATCCGGCCGTTTGCCGCGTGCTGAGCGTAACGGGTCGCGGCGGCTGAAAATGCGGTTTCAAGGGCGGCAAGGCGGGCGGGGTCGGACAAATCTCCGTTCAACTCAATTTCTTCAGTCAGATAGTCCGAAGGGCGCAGGCCTTCGAGGTGGGATTGCTCAAAAACAGCGAGAATTTTTTGCGCGTCGGGTGAAAACAAAACTTTGCCGCTCGTGTCTGTATCCAGCCAGAGGGGCTCAAAGCCACGGGCGCCATAAAAGTAATAGAGCTTTTGAGCATCAGCATAGAGGCGTGTTCCGGGGCGGGCAGCGTCATATTTTTGCGCCAGGCCGGCCTTGATTGAGCGGGCGAGGGCATTTTGCGGTGGGGCAATGACAACGCGTTGTGCTTCCACGCCGTTTATGATCACGGTTTCCTGCGCCAAAGCCACCTGACTTGATCCAGCGACAAGCGCTGTACCAAGCAGAAGGATTGAAATCAGTTTTTTCATGTCAACTCCAGGTGCAGTGTGGCGTGCAGGCTCAAGATTTCGTTTGCTTGGTTCTCAGTCACCATTGCTAACAAGGCGATAGAACACACTCAAAGAGAAAAAGGCGGTGTTGCATCATTTTTTTAGTTTTTATCAAGCGGCTTTTCTGTTGTCGGGCGTGTCGGGAGGGGGGGGACTATCTGTTTGAGAATCAAGATTGTATTCCTTGATTTTTCGATAAAGCGTGGAACGCCCTATGCCCAGGCTGGCAGCAATGCGGGTCATGCGTCCTCCGTGAAATTCAAGGGCAAAGGCGATCAGGTCGCGTTCCACCCGGGCAAGGGTGTGTAAACTACCATCCTCCGAGAGAAAACTTTTCTGCGCCAACAGGGTGGTTTCTGCTCCCTGTTCATCCAGGAAGGGGGTGGGGCGCATGTTTTTTGAGGCATCTATGTGGACCGGTGCCGGGTGCGCATCAAGTGTTCCAGACTGTTGGCGTGCTTCGTTCCTGCCGGTGGTGCCTGCGATAATCTGGGGGAAGTCGAGGGGCACCAGTTTTGAGGTTTCGGTAAGTATGATGGCCCTGTATATGGCGTTTTCAAGCTGGCGCACATTGCCCGGCCAGTTATAGGACTTAAGCAAATTCAGTGCATCTGGCGCCAAACCCAGAACCCGGCGGCCCGCTTCGGCACCCAGGCGGGCGATGAAGTGCTCAGCCAGAACCGGAATATCCTCGATACGATCGCGCAAAGGGGGCACGTAGAGCGGGAAAACATTGAGCCTGTAATAGAGGTCTTCGCGGAAGTCACCGGCTTTTGTGAGGTTGAGCAGACGACGATTAGTGGCGGAAATCAGGCGCACATTGACTTTTTTCGTTGCGCTTGCTCCGACAGGTTCGATCTCGCCAGACTGAATGGCGCGCAGGAGTTTTACCTGGGCTTGGGGTGGGAGTTCGCCGATTTCATCCAGAAACAAGGTGCCGCCATCAGCTTCGACAAACTTTCCCTTATGGTCGGTGATCGCGCCGGTGAACGCTCCTTTTACGTGACCAAACAAGGTGGATTCGATCAGGTTTGGTGGAATAGCACCGCAATTCACCGTTACAAAAGCCTTGCCGGCCCGTTCGGAAGACCCCTGAATGGCCCGGGCGACAACTTCTTTGCCCACTCCGCTCTCACCTTCTATAAGAACCGGGATGTTTGAGCGGGCAGCTTTGCCGGCAAGTTCGAGCACCCGGTCCATTGCAGGGCTTGCTGTAATTATGTCAGCAATTTTCATGCGGCCATCGCGCCGGTTCTGATCGCGGCGCACACAGGTTTCAAGTTCACCCAGCTTCAATGCGTTGCGCAGGGAAATGATCAGGCGTTCAGGCGCTACCGGCTTGACAAAAAAATCCATGGCTCCGTGACGCATGGCGGTAATAACGCTGTCCAGCGACGAATTTGCGGTCTGTACGATGACAGGGCAGGAAATCTGACGACGCGCCATTTCCTCCATCACCGCCATGCCATCAAGGTCGGGCATCACCAGATCAAGAATGATGGCGGCAATGGAGTGGTTCTGCTCAAGCAGTTCCAGCGCCTCACTGCCGCTAGTGGCGCAAAGGGTTTCAAAACCATCCTTTTCAATAAGGGCTTCGGTCAGGCGCAGATGCACCGGATCATCATCAACAACAAGAACTTTAGTCATCACTAACTCGATTTCGAACTCTGATTTCAGGCAAAAGCATTGGTTTGCAGCATGGAACGGGCGAATCGCCACTGTCCCGTTTTGGAGCAGGCTAGGGGCGTTCTGTTAACAGGGCTTTAATGAGTTTTTGGCTTCAGCAGTGTTCATCACGCGCTTGTTGGACAGGATTGCATGAGGGCACTTGGCAGGGGCAGGCAGACGTAATAGCGTCCGCCCCGACCCAACCTTTTCAACCTCGCCGGAGTGCCAGATGAGCAGTCAGAAAAAAAACCAGCCGGGCCACAATCAGTTCGGAACCCTGCCTGAATGGGACTTGAGTGACCTTTATCCGGGGGTGGACTCAGACGAGTTTGCAAGCGATTTTGAAAAGGCCAAAAAAGACGCGGCGCAGTTTGAAGAGAGCTTCAAGGGCAAGCTTTCGGACATGGCCGAGGCAGGCACGCTGATTGAGGCCATCAATGCCTATGAGGCGCTCAGCGACCTGACCGGGCGTATCAGCTCGTTTGCCTATCTGAACTATGTGCTGGACACATCAGACCCCGACAGGGGTAAATTCATGGGAGATTGTCAGCAGGCGCTGACCGACCTTTCCTCAAAGTTGATTTTCTTCTCTCTTGAGCTGAACCGTATTGAGGATGAAACGCTCGAACAGGCGCTTAAAGGGGAGGAGCTTTTGCGCTACCGGCCCTGGTTTGAAGAGTTGCGCAAGGCAAAACCCTACCAGCTTGAGGACCGGGTCGAGGAATTGTTTCTGGATAAGTCTGTCACCGGGCGGGGCGCGTGGAACCGGCTGTTTGACGAGACCATGGCGTCGTTGAAATTCAAGGTCGCGGGGGAAGAGCTGGGGCTTGAAGCCACGCTCACCCTGATGACGGACAAGAGGAAAAAAAATCGCAAGCGTGCCTTCAAGGCCGTGAGTAAAACCCTTGATGCCAATCAGCGCCTGTTCACCCAAATCACCAATGTGCTGGCCAAGGACAAAGAGATTTCGGACCGCTGGCGGGGCTTTGAAGATATTGCGGACAGTCGGCATCTGGCCAATTCAGTGGAACGTGAGGTGGTTGATGCGCTTGAGCAATCGGTCACCGAAGCCTATCCGCGGCTTTCGCATCGCTATTATGCAATGAAAGCCAAATGGTTTGGTAAAAAGCAACTCAACGCCTGGGACCGCAATGCTCCGCTGCCCACAAGTGACGACAGGATTTATGACTGGGCCAGCGCCAAAAATATCGTGCTTGAAGCCTATCACGGGTTTTCACCCTATCTGGCGGAGGTGGCAGAACCGTTCTTTGAAAACGGATGGATTGATGCTCCGGTGAGGCCGGGAAAATCGCCCGGTGCGTTTGCCCACCCCACCGTGCCCAGCGCCCACCCCTATCTGATGCTGAATTATCTGGGCAAAACCCGCGACGTAATGACGCTGGCCCATGAACTGGGCCACGGAGTGCACCAGCGCCTGGCCGCTGCACAGGGGCCACTGATGGCACCAACCCCGCTGACACTGGCTGAAACGGCAAGCGTTTTCGGGGAGATGCTGACCTTTCGCTCCCTGCTGGGAAAAACCGACGACCCCAAACAGCGCTTTGCGCTTTTAAGTTCCAAGGTCGAGGACATGCTCAACACGGTAGTGCGCCAGATTTCGTTCTACAGCTTTGAACGCAAGGTGCATACGGCGCGCAGAAAAGGCGAGTTGAAAACCGAACAGCTCAATGAAATGTGGCTGGAAACCTCGGCTGAGAGCCTTGGGCCGGCAATCAAGCTGAACAAGGGGTATGAAATTTTCTGGGCCTATATACCCCATTTCATCCACTCGCCTTTTTATGTCTATGCCTACGCGTTTGGCGATTGTCTGGTGAACTCGCTTTACGCCAGTTACGAAAAATCAAGCGATGGGTTTGCCAAGCGCTATTTTGACCTGCTCCGGGCCGGAGGTTCCAAGCACCATTCCGAATTGCTCAAGCCATTTGGTCTTGATGCCAAGGACCCCGCTTTCTGGTCGCTGGGTCTTTCCATGATTGAAGGGTTGATTGATGAGTTGGAAGAAGCACAACCGGACTAGAAAAATTCCGTCAATTTGCTATACGGACTTCGAGTTGAGCAACTCACACTGATGCGCGCCGGATGGCGCACCAAAAAGGGGACATTATGGCCAACACCAATTCCAGCGATATCAACGCACACAAAAAAACCTATGCCAGTTTTATGAAACTGCTCAAGTGGAGTACTATTTTCCTGGTGGTTCTGATGGTGTTTCTTTATTTCGTCATTAATCCATAATCAAATACCGGGCCTGTTGAGGCGGACCTTCCTTTTTTGCAGGGACAGATGAATGAAAATTGCGATTGTGCGCGAAAGTGCGGCGGATGAGCCGCGTGTTGCCGCGACACCTGAGACAGTGGGCAAACTTGTGGCGCTGGGGGCGAGTGTCAGCATCGAAAAAGGAGCGGGCTCGGGTTCGCGCTTCCCTGATACCGATTTCAAACAAGCCGGAGCGAGAATTGCTGCCAGTGCAGCGGCCAACGTCAAAAATGCCGATGTCATATTTTGCGTGAGACGTCCGGCGGCCAGCGCCATCAAGGGTGCCAAAAAGGGGGTGCTGGTTATCGGCTCCTTGGACCCGTTCGGCCACGAAAAAGACATTGAGGCATTGGCAAAAACCGGCGCTGTTGCAATTTCCATGGAGTTCATGCCCCGCATATCCCGGGCACAGTCCATGGATGTGCTGTCCTCGCAGGCAAACCTTGCCGGTTATCAGTCGGTGATTGACGCTGCGTTCTATTTTGACCGGGCGCTGCCCATGATGATGACGGCGGCCGGCACCGTGCATCCGGCCAAGGTGTTTGTCATGGGGGCCGGGGTTGCCGGACTTCAGGCGATTGCCACGGCACGGCGTCTTGGCGCCATGGTCACGGCCACTGATGTGCGGCCCGCGGCCAAGGAGCAGGTGGAATCCCTTGGGGCAAAGTTCATCGCGGTGGAGGACGAAGAGTTCAAACAGGCGGAAACGGCAGCCGGGTACGCCAAGCCCATGAGTGCGCAATATCAGAAAAAGCAGGCGGAACTGACTGCCAGCCATATTGCCAAGCAGGACATCGTTATCACCACGGCACTGATACCGGGGCGTCCCGCGCCGGTGCTGGTTACCAAAAAAATGGTTGCGAGCATGAAACCGGGTTCGGTAATCGTTGACCTGGCGGCGGAACGCGGGGGCAATTGCGAAGCGAGCAAACCCGGCAGCGTTGTTGCATACAATGATGTGCAGATTGTCGGTTTCACCAATGTGCAGGGACGAATTGCAAACTCTGCCTCCCAGCTCTATTCGCGCAACCTCTTGACTTTTGTCGAGACGCTTATCGAGAAGGAAACAAAAAGCCTGGCGGTGGACTGGGAGGATGAACTGGTCAAGGCAACGGTTCTGACGCGGGATGGCGTAATTGTGCATCCAGGCCTTATTAAAGAGGGCGCGGCGGCAAAAAAGCCAGCGGCTAAAAAACCCGCACCCAAAAAGCCGGCGGCCAAAAAATCGGTGGCCAAGAAGGTTCCTGCCAAAAAGCCGGCAGGAAAAAAACCTGCGGCGAAAAAGACAAGTGGAGACAGTTAGATGGACCAGATTGACCCGTTTATATTTCAGTTGTCGATTTTTGTGCTGGCGATTTTTGTCGGCTATTTTGTCGTCTGGAGCGTGACTCCGGCACTGCACACGCCCCTGATGAGTGTAACCAACGCAATTTCTTCGGTGATTGTTGTTGGAGCGTTGCTGGCGGTTGGCGTTTCGCTGATAGATGGTGGCAACTGGGTTTCCAGAGCCTTTGGCTTTGTGGCTCTTGTGCTGGCCAGCGTCAACATATTCGGCGGCTTTCTGGTCACCCAGCGTATGCTCTCAATGTATAAAAAGAAGGACTAGCGACAGATGATTTCGGCAAACATTGCTGCGCTGCTTTATCTGGTCGCGGGCGCTCTATTCATCATGGCCCTGCGCGGGCTTTCCTCGCCAGCTTCAGCACGACAGGGCAATCTGTTTGGCATGATTGGTATGACCATTGCCATCCTGACTACGCTGGGGGTGGCCAATCCTGATGTCTGGTCCTGGGTTCTTATCCTTGGCGGATTGGGTGTTGGGGGCATCATTGGTGCGATTATGGCCAAACGCATAGCCATGACCGATATGCCCCAACTGGTGGCGGCGTTTCACTCGCTGGTCGGTCTGGCGGCGGTGTTTGTGGCGGCGGCGGCCCTTTATGCGCCCCAAGCGTTCGGTATCGGAGAAATTGGCGACATTTACGCTAAATACCTGGTGGAAATGAGCCTTGGTGCAGCAATTGGTGCTTTTACTTTTACCGGGTCGGTGATTGCTTTTCTGAAGCTTGATGGACGCATGTCCGGCACGCCAATTATTCTGCCGATGCGTCATTTGTTACACATAGCGCTCGGGCTTTTATTGGTTTATTTAATCTGGCAATTCACCGTAACCAACGCTGATTGGTTGTTCTGGACCATTATCATCATTGCTCTGGTGCTTGGCGTGTTGATGATCATTCCCATTGGCGGCGCGGATATGCCGGTTGTGGTTTCGATGCTCAATTCCTATTCGGGCTGGGCGGCAGCCGGTATTGGTTTTACGCTGGAAAATACTGCTCTGATTATCACCGGGGCGCTGGTGGGCTCCTCGGGCGCCATCCTCTCTTATATCATGTGCCGGGCGATGAACCGCTCGTTCATCTCGGTTATTCTGGGCGGTTTTGGCGGTGATGCCGTTGCAGGTTCTGGCGAAGAGGAAACGCGGCCCGTAAAGCAGGGGGCGGCGGACGATGCGGCCTTCCTGATGAAAAACGCCGCAAAAGTTATTATCGTGCCCGGCTATGGCATGGCGGTGGCCCAGGCCCAGCATGCGGTGCGCGAAATGGCCGATCTGCTCAAGGCCGAAGGGGTGGAAGTGAAATATGCCATTCATCCGGTGGCCGGCCGGATGCCGGGGCACATGAATGTGCTGCTGGCCGAGGCCAATGTTCCCTATGATGAAGTTTTCGAACTTGAGGATATCAATTCCGAATTTGCCCAGGCTGATGTGGCCTTCGTTATTGGGGCCAACGATGTGACCAATCCCTCAGCCAAGACCGACAAAACATCGCCCATCTATGGGATGCCAGTGCTGGATGTGGAAAATGCGGGTACGGTCCTGTTCGTCAAGCGCGGCATGTCGGCGGGTTATGCCGGGGTGCAAAACGAATTGTTTTTCCGCGACAACACGATGATGTTGTTTGCAGACGCCAAGAAAATGACAGAGGATATCATCAAGGCGCTGAATGCTTGAGGGTATTGCCCTCCCAGGAACAGAAAAAATGGGCGTCACCTGTGTGGCGCCTTTTTTTGGATAAAATGAATCATTGCAGAATTGGGCCACCAGATGGCTGATGCTCAAATTGACATATTCTCAGACCCGGTCTGTCCGTGGTGCCTTGTTGGCCTGACCCGGCTCAACAATGCCATTGCACGTTTTGAAACGCCGGGTGCAATCGGCATATCCCATCATCCGTTTTTGCTCGATGCCAACACCCCGGAGCAAGGGGAGGATGTTGTCGAGATGCTTCAGCGTAAATATGGACGCTCGCCGGATGAAATGTGGGAGCGTCTGGAAAACGAAGCAAAATCCAGCGGGCTTGAGCTTGATATGCGCAAACAAAAGTGGCGCAATCCTTCACAAAAGGCTTTGGCGCTGATTGTTGCGGCCCATGAAAAGGGCACGCAACACGCGCTGGCTCTGGCGCTTTCCCATGCCTGTTATATGGAGGCCAAAAATATTGCGGACACAGAAGTGTTGCAGGACATTGGTGCAGCTCACGGTTTCAACGCCAAAGAAGTGGCGGAACTGGTCAACTCGCCTGAAGTCATCAAAGCAGTCGAAGCCAAAGCGAGGTGGGCACCGGAGGCTGGCATCACCGGGGTGCCGTTTTTTGTGTTTAACAACGAATTTATACTTTCAGGCGCGCAGCCTGAAGCGGTGTTCGATGCGGCATTGAAAAAAATCTTGTCAGGGCAACCCAGGGCAAGTCAATCCAATTGAGAGAAGCGAAATTCGTCAGGAGAAAATGTTGAAGCGCAGGGTAATTTTTTGGGGGTTGGCCTTTTTGGTGTCCCTTTATCTGGGGGCCATGCTTTTTCTGTCCAAGAACCAGCGGGCCCTGCAATATACGCCCAGCGGTGTGATACTTTCCGTTGAGGACGCAAATATTCCCGGGCTGCGCCTGATAAATATTCCGGTTGATGAGTTCGTTAATGTGCGGGGCTGGTACGTGCCCCCGGCTCTTGGAATGCCCATAATCGTTTACTTTAGCGGAAATGCGGGCAGCTTCACCGATGGCCGTGACCGGTTCGCAGATATGGTTGATGATGGATACGGGCTGGTGGCGTTTGATTATGAAGGGTTCCCGATGTCGCCGGGAGAACTCAATGAAGAAAATATTCTGGCCGATTCACTGGCGGTGTTCGACTGGACCGCGCAATTCTCCAGCCCGATCATTTTGTGGGGGCGCTCGCTGGGCACAGGGCCTGCCAATTATGTGGCTTCAATCAGGGATGCAAGTGCACTGGTTCTGGAAACGCCTTTCACTGCTGCGGTTGATGTGGCGGCGGATCGCTATCCGATACTCCCCGTTGCCAGCCTGATGAAGGACCAGTTTTTGTCCCGCGAGTGGATTGTTGATGTGGAGGAGCCGGTATTTGTGGCCCACGGTACGGCGGATCGAACAATTTCTGTACAGCACGGACGCGACATATTTGCCCTGGCCAAAAATGCAAAGACGCTGTGGATTGTTGAAGGGGGCACCCACGAAAGCCTCTGGGATGATGGACTTTGGGAGCAGGCCAAAGTGTTTTTTGCTGACTTGGGGCTTTAGGCCATGAACAAACCGGATAAAAAAAATAAACAGGCACCAAGGAGGGGTGACCCTCAGCCTATACGACGGCAGGCGGTGGTTGTGGTGCACGGGCAGGGTGAACAGCGCCCGATGGGCACAATTCGGGATTTTGTCGAGGCGTTATGGACTCGTGATGCAGCGTTGAAACTTCAGGATCCCCGCCTTGATGACAAACACCGCGGCAAACGCAGTTGGATCGTTCCCGATGACAAGGATGGACTTTTTGATATTCAGCGTGTCACGTGCCCTGCGCTTGAAGGAGGACGGCGCACCGATTTTTTTGAACTTTATTACGCAGATATCTTTAACGGTACGCCTCTTTTTACACTGTGGCGCTGGCTGCGCCGGCTCCTTTGGATCAACCCCGCCCATGTGACGGATCGTATGCGCTGGCCGTGGCGGGTATTCTGGCTACTGGCTATTTGTGCCGCATTGCTGACTGGAGCGGTTGTGGTTTCGGCGCGCGAAATTGTTGAATTTGACTGGATCGGGGCCTTTCTGACTAAAGAAGCCCAGCCTGGTCTTTATCTCCTTGTTGCGGGGCTGGTTCTGATACTGGTCCCCAAGCTTACGCCATTGACAAATTTTCTGTGGGGGACGTCTGGCTGGATTGGTGGGGCGCTTGGATTTCTGGGTCTGGCCTATGTCTATTTTTCCATCTATGCATTCTGGTACTTGAGCGGGCTTGCGCTTGAGGTTTTCCTGGCGGTCAGATTCCTGCTGCCCTATTTTGGTGATGCGGCGAGTTATCTGAGCGCCCATACAGAAACTGTTGAGAGCCGCCAGATGGTGCGTTCCCGCGGGCTTCGTCTGTTACGCTCCCTGCATGATGATCCCGCATATGACCGAGTGGTGATTGTGGGACATTCCCTGGGTTCTGTTCTGGCCTATGACCTGTTGCATATTCTGTGGGGCCAGGTGGGCCCGACAAATGCCAATCCGCCGCCTGCGTTTGCCCAGGAGGCGTTGGGTGAGGTCGATGAGTTTATCCGCACGCATCCGAAGGACAAATGGTCGGACTTCGAAGTTGAAGCCTATCAGGAATTACAGTGGAAGGCATTTGATGCCTTGCGCAGGCAAGGAGCGAAAGACCATCCTGAGGATCAAGCCCGGAATGGCTGGAAAATCAGTGATTTCATTTCATTGGGTTCGCCATTGACCAGCGCCCAATTCATTGTGGCCGACGGGCCTGATGATATGGAGCGCCTGCGGGAGGACCGGGTCATGCCCACCGCGCCGCCCAGACCCTATAATTCGAAGTTCTTCTCGTTTTACGAGGAGCCTTCGGGTGCATTTTCCGCCCATCATGGTTCGGTTTTTTCTGTGGTGCGCTGGAGTAATGTCTTTGACCCGTTTCACCCATTGCTGATCATGCTGGGCGACCCGATTGGCGGGCCGGTTTCAGGTAAGGAGCTGTTCGGAGCCGGGGTACTGGATATTGCCCAGAGAATATCAGGTGCGGACCCCCGTGAACGGGTGTTCACTCATAATTCCTATTGGAAGAATACCAGCCATGACTGGGATGCACCTGCCCCCCATATTTTGCTTCTGCGCAGGCTGGTGGATATTGCAAGGCCCACGCCGGCTCCGTAACAAAACGCCGCCTGAACTTAAAAAAAAGCCCGGCGGCGTCAAAACCGTTCATTGTGGTCCTTGGCTGGTTTCAGTCCAGTGTCAGTCCGGCAAGGCCAATGGCCAGATTAAGCCCTACCTGTCCCTGAACGCTCCAAGGCTGGAGCATGAAACTGTCACGGGTGCCGCCGATCAACCAGTTGGTCCCGCCGCCAAGGCCAACAGAGGCTTCTGCGCTAGCTCCCACATAGGTGCCTGAAAGTGCGCCCTTGTGATAGACATGGGTGCCGCCAGTGAACACCAACCACTCGATGCGGGTTTTCTGGGTTATGCCGACATCAAGGCCAACCTTGGTGATGCGCCCGGTATAGGTTTCGCTGCCGCCTGATTTTTTGTAAAGGGTGCAGGTCATGTCTTTTGAAGAGCCAAAAATCAGCCCGATGCCTGGTTCAACATCACAGGACAGACGCCCTATTTCCACGTTGGATCCGGCATAGGCGGGGGTGAAGCTTAAGAGCAATGCAGCGATTGTGATGATGAGTGTGCGCATTTTCATTTTATTGTCTCCTGCACTGGTGGCTTTTATTTTGAGGGCCTGATGGGTGTTTGTTCGGGCGTGATTCTACTGCAACAGACCATTATTGCAACTCCCAAAAAAACGAGCAGTTGCAGGGCAAAAAAACACCGCCCTGCATTTTTTGCAACGCGGTGTAATTACAGACAAATCTGACAAAAACTATGAGCGACCGCCCGGAATGAGCCCTTCGCGCTGGGCTTTTTTACGGGCCAGCTTGCGCGAGCGGCGCACAGCCTCAGCCTTTTGGCGCGCGCGCTTCTCCGAGGGTTTTTCGTAATAGTTACGCAGTTTCATTTCGCGAAAAACACCTTCGCGCTGCAGCTTCTTCTTCAGGGCTTTAAGGGCCTGATCTACATTGTTGTCACGAACGACTACTTGCACGCGGAACCCCGCCTTTCCAATTCAACAAAATTTCAATGAACAGCGTTTTCTGAATGCAGCTCAAATACACCCCGAAACACCGTTGACCGGCCATGGCCGGGCATCTTTGGCGCGGACATAGCAGACAAGGGAGCAGGTGTCTAGCGTGAATGGTACATTGAGGCATGGGCGGTGCTCTAGCCGGAGGGTGGCAGAATGCGGTTGATATGGCCCATTTTACGCCCGGCACGGATTTTAGATTTCCCGTAAACATTGGGCTGCTCATTTTGTGAAAGGCTGCCGGGAACCGTGCTTATTGTCTCACCCACAAGGTTTTCCATGACCACATCGGCATAGCGCCGGGTTGAACCAAGGGGCCAGTTGCAGATGGCGCGAATATGCTGCTCGAACTGGGAGGTGGGGCAGACGCTTTCTGTCCAGTGGCCCGAATTGTGCACCCGGGGGGCAATTTCGTTGACCAGCAATTGTTGGGTCTGGCCCCTCTTGCTCACGAAAAACTCGACCCCCAGCACACCGCAATAATTCAGACTTTTGGCGATACGGGTGGCGATTTCAGTAGCTTCGTGCGCGGTTTGGGGTGTGATTCTTGCCGGGAGAGTGCTGGTGTGCAGAATATGGTTGAGGTGAATGTTTTCAGCCGGGTCGTAAACGGCAATTTCTTCCTTGTGGTTGCGGGCGACGATGACGGAAATTTCCTTTTCAAAGGGCACGAAGGCTTCAAGCACCATTTGAGGTTTTTCACCTGGAACTCTACTCAATTCATTAAAAGCATGCTGGGCCTGTTCGCGGGTTTTAACGATGCGCTGACCTTTGCCGTCATAGCCAAGCCGTGTGGTTTTCAATACCGCAGGCAGACCGATGCTCTTGATTGCCCCCTTAAGGTCGGTCGCATTCAACACAGGAGCAAAGGGGCAGATCGCGACCCTTGCGTTTTGAAGGAAGGCTTTTTCCTGTAACCGGTCCTGGGAGATGGCCAGGGCGCGTGCGTCCGGCGCAAGGGGCACAAGGTCTGCTATCAGCGTGGCGGTGGCGGCGGGCACATTCTCAAATTCGTAAGTTACGATATCAACTGACCGGGCAAATGCAGTCAACGCCTTTTTGTCGTCATAGGCGGCAATGGTTTTGTTCGGGGTAACCTCAAATGCGGGACTGTCGGGGTCGGGACAATAAATATGCGTGCGCATGCCCAGTTTTGCCGCTGCCAGCGCCAGAAGGCGGCCCAACTGCCCTCCTCCCAGAATGCCAATGGTGCTGCCAGCAGGCAAAAAAGACGCGGGCACCGCTCTTGCTGGTTCAGATGTCATCAATGGGGAACTCGGCAACAGAATCGGTCTGATGTTCGCGATATTCGTTCAGGCTTTCCTCGATATCAGGGTCTGAAAGTGAAAGAACAGAAGCTGCAAGCAGGGCGGCGTTGATGGCCCCCGGCTTGCCGATGGCAAGGCACCCAACGGGGATGCCGCCGGGCATCTGGGCTATTGAGAGCAGGCTGTCCTGACCGCTCAGCGCTGCTGATTTCACAGGTACGCCCAGCACGGGCAGGGTGGTGAGGGACGCAATCATTCCTGGCAGGTGCGCAGCACCACCCGCTCCGGCAATGATGACCTTGAACCCTTTTGCGCGGGCGTTGCGGGCGAAACTATACATGCGTTCAGGGGTGCGGTGGGCGGAGACGATGCGGGTTTCGTAGTCTATTTTGAGCGCATCAAGCGTTTCGGCAGCGCGGCGCATGGTGGGCCAGTCAGACTGGGAACCCATGACAATGGCAACAGGTGGTGTGTGAAGCATCGCGATTACCGAACAATTGGCCTAAAGCGGGCGTTTAGCCTATTCGTCCGGTGCGATCAAGCAAGGGGCGGGATGTGAGTTCTGGCCGGATATTTTCAGGCAATAATATCGGGCAGGAGCAATTGCTCCAATTCAACAATGCGGTCTTTCAGGGTGAGTTTACGTTTTTTGAGGCGCTGCAACAGCATCGGGTCGGCTTTGCTGGTCTGGGAAAGCGTGTGGATGGCGGCGTCCAGATCCGCATGCTCCTGAAGTTTGGTGGCCAGTTCGAGGCCCAGTCTGGCTTGCTGTTCTTTATCAAGCGAGAGCATTGCCAAGCGCGTCCTTTTTCTCATCAAGACCCCACAACATTTTACACCCGGTTAACTTTTGACACAAATTTCTCCCGGTTTTCCCCATAGGGCATTTTGCCGAATCGACGAATCGGCTTTTTTTTGCCACGATGAAGGCTGTCAATTGGAGACAAGCAAAAAAAGGAGTTGCGCATGACCAGTGTTTCTCATCTTACTGCTCTGGAGCGTCGGCATGAATTGCTGGAACAACAGATCGCCAATGAGATGCAACATCCCAGTCAGGATGTTCTGAAAATTCAGGAACTCAAGCGCAAGAAACTCGAAATTAAAGACCAGATTGCCAAGCTCATGCGACAAACGCGACATTAGCAGATCCAGCTTCATTCATAAGGCAGACTACGGGGCTTTCGGGTTTAATTTCCGGAGGCCTTTTATATGCCAAAAACACCTTGAAAGCCGTCATAGGTGAGCTTGAGGGCAAGAAGAAAAACCAGAACATAGGTCATGCGGTAAAATATTGTGATCGAGATACGCCGGACCAGCCAGACACCGAGCAACATTCCGACAATGGCCACGGGAGCCAGGGCCAGGGAAAGTTTCAGGTTTGAAAGCGAGAGCTGGCCCAAAAAGAAATAGGGCACAAGTTTTGTGGTGTTGACGATGGCAAAAAACCACACGGCGGTGCCCGCATAGACGGGCGGGGCCAGCCTCAGGGGCAGGGTGTAGACCTGAAAAGGCGGTCCGCCCGTATGGCTGACAAATGATGTAAAGCCGGCGAGCGAGCCCCAGAACCGGCCCCAGGGCGTGGAGGGGGGCAGACCGGAGAGCTTTTTTCGCAAAGGCAGCCATTCATCGGCAACAAAAGCCAAGGTTATCAGGCCCACCAGCAGCAGCACCGCATCATCACTGATAAACGAAGACAGCGCCCAGCCAACGGCAATGCCAATGACAGCACCGGGCAGCATTATTCTAAGGATATTGAAATCGAACTGCCGCCTGTAGGCCCAAAGGCCAACAGCGTCCATCACCAGCAAAATGGGGAGCAGCATGCCAGCGGCTTCGCGCGCGGGCATGACGAGAGTCATCAGGGGCACTCCAACCATGCCAAGGGAACCCAGGAGGCCGGACTTGGACAGGGCAACGATAAACACCGCGCTGACGGCAACGAAGATGAAAAGAGCGTCGGGCACCAGCCGTACCGGCTAGTCTTCCTTGGGCTCAGTCTTCAGCGAAGAGAGTTTGGCAAACACTGCGTCCACATCAATATCGTCGTTGCGCTGGCCGTCTTCTGTTTCTGCCTGCTGCCCGGCCTCGGGAAGGGAGAATTGCTCGCTGGCCTCAGCAACAGCGCCGGTGGCGGTGCTCAGTGCTTCTTCAGCACTCAACAGGCGGACACTGGAATTGGCATCGTCGGGTATGTTTTTACCCTTGTTGGCTTTTTTAACTTCCATATCCAGATTGATTTGCGAGCACAGCCCAAGGGTAACCGGATCCATCATGGTCAGGTTGGCATTGTTCCAGTGTGCCCCGTCGCGTACAGTTTCGATGGTGGATTTGGTGGTGCCCACAAGGCGGATAATCTGGGCATCCTTGAGCTCGGGATGGTTGCGCACCAGCCATTTAATGGCGTTGGGGCGTTCGTTGCGCCGGGAAATGGGGGTATAGCGCGGTCCGCGTTTTTTAGTTTCAGGAATATGAACCTTGGGTTCCGAGAGTTTGAGGCGATAGCTGGGGTCGGCTTCTCCGGCAGCAATTTCCTCTTTAGTCAACTGTCCGGCCTGAATGGGATTAACGCCCATCACGCCCCCGGCCACATCTCCATCGGCTATGCCCTGCACCTCAAGTGTGTGCAATGTGCAAAAGGCTGCAATCTGCTCAAATGTCAGACCGGTATTGTCAATCAGCCAAACGGCGGTTGCCTTGGGCATCAGGAGTGAGTTGGCCATTTCAAAAGTCCTTCTTATCGCGCAGCCGGGAGCTTTCCGGTCTGCTTCGCCACTTTTTGCTTCGAGTTGAGCAAGCTAAGGGGAACAGGGGCTATATAGAGAGGATTTATGATTTGCGCAATGGTCAGAGTACCGCTTTGGCACAAGGAAAAACTTCAGGGGCGAGGACTTATAAACAAAGCACGATTTTTCCGGAATGCCTGGGGACTTCCATAGCGGCATGGGCTTTGCGTGCGTCTTCAAGTGCAAAAGTGCGGATGCGTGGTTTGGTGAAAGCACCATTTTCAATTGCAGGCCAGACCTGGTCATGCAGATGTCTGGCAATTGTTGCTTTGATATTGTCGGGTTGGGAGCGAAGGGTTGAGCCAAACAGGGTCGCGCGCTTCATCAGCAGGCTGGCGAGGTTGATTTGGGCTTTTGCACCGCCGGCCACGGCCAGTTGAATGATAGTACCGTCGGGGGCGAGGGCCGACAGGTTGCGCTCAAAATAGTCCCCGCCCACAATATCGACAATAATGTCTGCCCCCCGGCCACCGGTCAGGCCTTTGATTGCGCCGACAAAATCCTGCTCCGGGTAGAGAATGACAGCCTCAGCCCCCATGGAGGTGGCGTAATCGGCTTTTTCCTGCGTTGATACGGTTGCGAAGGGGAGAGCGCCCTTTAGCCGGGCCAGTTGCAACGCTGCCCCGCCAATGCCGCCAGCGCCACCGTGGATGAGCACGTTCTGGCCGCTTTCAAGTTGTGCCCGGTCTATCAGCGTCTGCTGGATGGTGAACAGGGTTTCGGGCAGGGCTGCGCCCTCAATCATGGTGCAGCTCTGCGGCAGAGGTAAAACCTGACCGGAAGGCACGGCAACAAATTCGGCGTATCCGCCTCCATTGGTCAGCGCAACCACTGTGTCACCCGGCTGCCAATGGGTGACAGCGTCTCCGATACCGGCGACGGTTCCGGCAACCTCCAGTCCGGGTAGTGGGGAAGATCCCGGGGGAGGGGGATATTTTCCCTGGCGCTGCAAGATGTCGGGCCGGTTAACGCCGGCGGCGGCTACTTTTATCAATATTTCATTTGCCTTGGGTTCCGGTATCGGTGCCTGTGCAAGGGTCAGGACCTCGGGGCCGCCTGGGCGGGTGATTTCAATGGTGCGCATGTGCGTTTTTGTTTTCATCGGGTTCAGACTGAAACATGCAGAGCTTGTTTCGCAAGTGCTGTTCCAGCATATTATTGAAAGCAGGACATGAAAGGCTGGGCCTTCAGCAATCTGGGGAATAAAAATGGAAGAAGAACTGCGCTCCACAGGTGCGCAACTGCATGAAGTGGGCATGGTGCTTGATGCACTCTCGGTGGATGAACTCAAGGAAAGAATTGTGATTCTGACCTCGGAAATCGAACGCCTGAAAAAAGAAGTCGAAAAAAAGGACGCAACCCGAAACGCGGCGGAGAACGCCTTTAAATTATAGTTATCATTGAATAAAACAGGGGTGAATTGTGGCAGGGTTTATGCCCCGTTAGGGGACAGGGTTAAGAAAATGACTCCTGTTTACCTTTAATTAACTTCATCTGGTTAACGTCGTTCTGCTCGGGTTTCCTGAGCTTTACAGAGCGGTTCCTCCCTCTGTTTGACGCCTCCCTGTTAACTTCGAGAGCCGCCCTATGCGGCTCTTTTTTTTTGATATTTTCCGGTACGTTCACCCACAAGCACAATCCTGGCGGGCTGATGTTCTTGACCTGTGCGACTTTACAGCACTCCATACAGTTTCTAACCAGTTGTTTATCTTCTGCCTCTATCAGATTTGTGAAGAGCGAACAGGAGGTTTGTGTTGAAGCGAATTTTGTTTATCTGTCAGTATAACAGCGGGCGCTCCATTATGGCAGAAGCCATAACCAACAAGATTGCGCCAAAAAGGTTCCGGGCCTATTCGGCCGGGGTCGAGGATAGGGGACCAATTCCTGAAGGGGTATTGAACCTTCTGAAAGAGAAGGGCCACTTCACCGACCGCCTGAGGGCAAAAACGTTCGACTATTTCACCGGCCTGATGGCGGTAAAATTCGACTATGTGATAACCACCTGTGACAAAAGCACTGCTGACGCCTGCCCGGTATGGCCCGGCCAGCCCACCAGTGCCCACTGGAACATTCCCAAGCCGGCCTTCCGGCCAGGAGATGATGTGGGCAATCGCATATTGCTTGAAGAGCTTTACCAAAGAATTTATGTGACAGTTAATCTGTTTACTTCCCTGCCTGAAGACGTACGGGAGCGTATGGCAGTTGAAGGGAGAATCTCTGAGCTCCATCAGGAAGTACGCGTGGCCGGTTGATGCAGAAACCGCATACAGGGTTGGCGGCCAACAAACTTTGGCCGGAAATGCCGGTCACGTTGGATAGTGCGGGGCGGTTCTTCGCATTTTAAGGTTTTGCCGCTAGATTAGCCGCTGGAATTCCCAAGAACCGACATTCACAGGTGAGCTGGTTTGAGCAAAGGCCCAGATAAATCCGAGACCGTTCCTATCGGGCCCCATCTGGCGGCCTCGGGCGGGTTCAGCCGCCTTTATTCAACCGGTATGGGCCTTATCGAGGAGGTTGCCTCCTATCTGGATGGGGAGGGACGTACCAGCAGCCGGACGCTTTCACGAGAAGCCTCGTTTCTTTATGCAACGGAATCCATGCGCCTGACCACACGGCTGATGCAGCTGGCATCCTGGCTTTTGTTGCAACGGGCGGTTAATGAGGGGGAAATTTCGGCCGAAAATGCCCGCGTCGAAAAAGCCAAGGTCAAGTTTTCAGCAACGCCTTCCACACGTGGTGGCCCGGGCTGGAGCGATCTGCCTCAGCAGTTTGTTGAATATGTAAGTCAGGGCGACCTTTTATTTGACCAGGTCGTCAAGTTTGACCAGTTGGAACGGGCGGAGGTGCCTCAGACCCCTTCCACAGGCGACAATGACATTGCCGACCAGCTGGCGAAGCTGCAGGCGGCGTTCGGCAGAAACTATAAAAACGAAGAATAGTTCCCTATCTGCCAGGACAATTCATTGCCATTTATTCTGCAATCGCTCATTAAAAAACCCGGCCAGGCGGGCCGGGCTTGATATTTGACACAGGAAAAGCGGTTCTAGCTGCCAAGAATGCCCTTGAACTTTTCCTTGAAGCGGGAAACACGACCGCCACGATCAATCAGGTGGCCCTTGCCACCGGTCCATGCCGGGTGGGTCTTGATATCGATATCAAGCTGAAGGGTGTCGCCTTCAGAGCCATAGGTCGAGCGAGTCTGGTATTGTGTTCCGTCTGTCATCACAATGTTGATGGTGTGGTAATCGGGGTGAATATCTTTTTTCATCTGAGTGTCTCTTTTCAAGAGTGTCTTTCACTCTTCGTTCAGCTCAATCCTGACACGAGTGCATTTCAATGCATCCTGCGGGGCCATTTATTTATCTGTTCGGGCGGGTTCTATACGAAAAGAGGGATAAAGAGCAAGCCTGCAATTGCAACAAATGCAAAGACACATATGCTCCATACATGAATTGTAAGTTGCGCAGATTTATGTGAGTGCCTATCTAGGGTCAGGACTCATTAATCTCATGCAATTCTGTTTGAAAGAAAGTGTTCAGATGAAGCAAATCGTGCGCAAGGGAAGGTTTTTACTTTTTCGAGCAACGATTTGCTATCAGATGGGCGCTTTACTTCAAACCCTTCGGGCGCTGTTGATTTTGCCCC
>Ga0256839_1000253_pt1 | contig 69837 bp, 53 predicted proteins | sample 354166metaG_FD_185968 | JGI IMG/M metagenome (GOLD analysis project Ga0256839, IMG submission 185968) | Hydrothermal vent microbial communities from Mid Atlantic Ridge, Atlantic Ocean - 354-166 | ecosystem: Environmental > Aquatic > Marine > Hydrothermal vents | place: Atlantic Ocean: Mid...
CCCATTGACCCAGAACCCCTGGGTTGCTACCTGCATGGCCGCCCGGGTGATCAGCGCTGGGTAGAGGTCTACCTGATGAGGGTGGACGAGGAGCTGCACCACTGGCCCGAGCAGCACGAACGCACTCGCCGCTGGATGTCGCTGAAAGAAGCCCGCCAGGTGGTCTATGAAGACGGCCTCCGCACGCTGCTTGATCGCCTCCCCGACGAACTGACGCAGCGCAGATACGGACGTAAGTTGAGTCCCCGGGCCTCCCGTCTGCTGGTGGTGCTCTTGCTGCTGGCCTCGCTGGCCCTGGCCTTTGGCGGCACGTACTACCTGGCCCGTCTGCTTGCCCGCCCTGAAGTGCAGCAACGCCTGCAGGAACTCCAGCACGAAACCGAAGCTGCACCCCCGACTGGCGCGGTACGTTTTTAACAGGCGCTCGTTGTAGAATTCACGCGAGCCAAACGCCACGCTTCAGCATGCGTTGTAGTTTCCGGAGGTTTTTTCCCTGTCAGAAAAACAACCGACTACGCTCCCTATGCCTCAACCTCAGGAAAAACATCGGGTCACCATTGCTTACGGCGACGGTATCGGTCCAGAAATCATGCGCGCCACGCTGGCCGTACTTGAAGCCGCTGGCGCCCCACTGGAATACGATGTGATTGAAATTGGCGAAAAAGTCTATCGAAAGGGCATCACCTCTGGTATCCCGGACGAAGCCTGGAGCGTACTGCGTCGCAATCGGATCTTTCTGAAAGCACCGATCACCACGCCTCAGGGCGGCGGTTATAAAAGTTTAAATGTAACGATCCGCAAGGCACTGGGGCTGTTTGCCAATATTCGTCCCACCAAATCCCTTCACCCGTACGTCGAGACGCCTTACCCGAATATCGACCTGGTGATCGTCCGTGAAAACGAAGAAGACCTGTATGCGGCGATTGAGCACCGGCAGACGACCGAGGTCGTGCAAGCGCTCAAGCTGGTTACCCGGCCAGGGAGTGAAGGCATCATCCGCTACGCTTTCGAATACGCCCGGGCTTATGGCCGTCGCAAGGTCACCTGCATGTCAAAGGACAATATCCTCAAAATGACCGACGGCCTGTTCCACAGGATCTTCGATGAAATTGCCACTGAATATCCGGACATTGAAGCCGAGCATCGCATCATCGATATCGGCGCTGCGCTGGTGGCCGCCCGTCCGGAGACGCTCGATGTCATTGTCACGCTGAACCTTTACGGAGACATTCTGTCAGATATTGCTGCGCAGGTAGCCGGTTCGGTAGGACTGGGGGGGTCGGCCAACGTGGGCACACATGCCGCCATGTTCGAGGCCATTCATGGATCGGCGCCCGACATAGCTGGCAAGGACATCGCCAACCCGTCGGGCCTGCTCAATGCTGCCGTCATGATGCTCGTTCACCTGGGAATGGCCGACATTGCTGCCCGCATTGAAAACGCCTGGCTGCGTACGATTGAGGACGGCATCCACACGGCCGACATCTATCGCCCCGGAAAGAGCAAGCAAAAGGTAGGCACCCAGGCTTTTGCCGAGGCGGTCATTGCTCGTCTGGGGCAGAAACCCCAGCACCTGAAGCCGGTGCATTTCCGCAAACCGGGCGTCGCCGTGGCGATTCGTCCCGCCCGACGCCAGCCCAAACAACTCGTGGGTGTAGATGTGTTCATCGATTGGGACGAAGCCGGACGCGACCCAAACGTGCTGGGTCGCAAGCTTGAAGCCCTGGCCGGTGAGGCCTTTCGTCTGCGCGTGATTACCAATCGGGGTGTCAAGGTTTATCCCGGCGGCCTGCCCGAAACGTTCTGCACCGACCACTGGCGCTGCCGTTTCGTCGCGGCCGAGGAAGGCGGCACCGTAACGCCCACGCAGGTGCTGGAGCTGCTCCGCCGCATTCATGAAGCCGGGTTGGCGTTCATTAAAACCGAACACCTCTACACGTTCGATGGCCAGCTCGGCTACTCCCTTGCTCAGGCAGAGTAGTCGATTGCACGGCACACCGTGCGTCTGACCGGACTGCGACGTCCCGGACCCGAGCCCATGCTCCAGCGTACACTTTTGGGTCCGGGCTTTTTTCTTTTGCGCTGCTGCTTCACAGTCATGCGTATCCCGGAAGAAACCATCGAAGCGATCCGGGCGGCTGTCGATATTGTCGAGGTCGTGGGAGAGTACGTGTCGCTGCGACGCCGCGGTGCCAACTGGTTCGGGCTATGTCCGTTTCACGAAGAAAAGACGCCCTCTTTCAGCGTCAATCCTCGCCTGGGCATTTTCAAGTGCTTTGGCTGCGGCGTCGGTGGCGACGTGTTTGCCTTCATTCAGCAGATCGAAGGAGTGAATTTTGCCGAGGCAGTACACATGCTGGCCGAGCGGGCGGGCATTCCGATCCCTGAAAGCGAAGCCGAAACCGATGATCCAAGGCCGGCCCTCTACCATGCGCTACGCTTTGCCGCTCGTTTCTACTTTGAGCAGTTGAGCCATCCTGAAACGGGTCGGGCCGCCCGCGCCTACCTGAAGCATCGGGGCATTCAGCCGGAGTCCGTTCGCCGCTTTGGTCTGGGGTACGCACCTGATGCCTGGGAGGCCCTGCTGCAAGCGGCCACCGCTGCTGGCATCCGCCCCGAGGTGCTCGAAGAGGCGGGCCTGATACTTCCACGCCGAGAGCGTGGTGGCTACTACGACCGCTTCCGCCACCGCCTCATGTTCCCTATCTTCTCCCACACGGGCCGCGTGGTTGGCTTTGGCGGACGCCTCCTGGCGTCTAATTCAGAACAGCCCAAGTACATCAACACGCCGGAAACCCCTGTCTATCATAAAGGGCGCATCCTCTATGGCCTGTATCAGGCGCGCCAGGCACTTCGAGAGCAGGCCGAAGCGATCCTGGTCGAAGGCTACACTGATGTCATTACGCTGCACCAGGCAGGTATCACGCACGCGGTGGCCACCGGAGGTACAGCGCTCACGCCTGACCAGGCGCGTTTATTGGCGCGTTACGTGCGCCGCGTGGTATTGCTCTACGATGCCGATACGGCCGGCCAACAGGCTACCCTGCGTAGCATTGAGTTGTTTCTCGAGCGTGGGCTGAGCGTCTATGTCGTCCCCCTGCCGCCCGGCGAAGATCCCGACTCGTTCGTACGAGCACAGGGGGCACGCGCCTTTCAGGCGTACCTGCAACGTCACCGCCGCGACTTCGTCACGTTCTATTACGAACGAGCCCAACAGCTGGGCCAGCTCGACACTCCTGAAGGCGAAGCCGAGGTAGCTCGCACGATCGTAAAGGCTATCGGACGCCTTCCCGATCCGCTGCTGCGCGAGCCATACGTACGCCGTGCTGCCGACTTGCTTCGCATCGAGCCTGTGCGCCTCTTGGAGATTCTGGAAGCCCAGACGAGCTCGCCTGTCTCCACAAAACCGGCGGCTTCTCCGACTCCCCCTACCCCTCCACCGGCCACTTCTACCTGGCATGAAGCCGAGCGCATGCTCGTGCGCCTGATGCTGGAAGAAGGCAAAGCCATGGTTAGCTTTGTCCTGGGCCATATGGCCCTGGAAGAATTCACCGAAGGGCCTCCGCGCCAACTGGTCGCCCGCCTGCTTGAGCAGTATGAGGACGGTACCATCAATGCACAACCCTTCCTGGACGGCCACTACGGTCCCGAATTGCAACGCCTGACCATTGAAGCCCTCATGGAGCCCTACGAGCCCTCCCAAAACTGGGAGCGCAAAGGCATCGCTGTCCCCCGCCTGCGCGATCGGGCTTACGAAGCAGCCATTGATGCGATGATGCGCCTCAAACTTCAACGCATTGATGAACTCATTCACCAGCTCAAAAAAGAACAGTTGCACGCCCGCCACAATGAAACACGCCTGCGGGAAATCATGGCCCGTCTGAGCCATATCCTGCAGCTGCGTCGCCAGATTGAACGCCGCACCTTCCTTAATCCAGAGCTCCTGCCCGGCTCCTGATCGGTGCGTCAGAGGCGCATCAGGCTTTTTCCCTTTCCTACTTGGCGCCTGATAGCGTGTTTTCGCAACTTTATACTGCAATGTTCGGTAGCCGTTTGCAATCCATCTTTTCTGCAAAACGGCTCATCGTAGGGCGACAATTTCAATCGCAATCAGGTCATGAGACGCGGACTATTCCTGACGGTAGGCTGGTTTTTCATACTGCAACCAGCAGCACAGGCCCAGAACGCCTGGATCAACGAATTCCACTATGACAATGCCGGTGCCGACGTTAACGAATTCGTCGAGATCGTTATCGAAAATGCCTTTGCGTTCACGCTGGATGACTTTACCCTGGTACTCTACAATGGCAACGGCGGTGTTCCCTACAGCACGCACACGCTGGGCACGTTTACGGAAGGAGCAACGGTCGGCAACTATACTTTCTTTTACAAATACATTGCTGGCATTCAAAATGGCGCGCCCGATGGATTAGCGCTCTGCTACCAGGGTAACCTGATTCAATTACTCAGTTATGAAGGTGTCCTTACGGCCAATGGAGGTTGTGCCGATGGCAATCTTTCCACCGACATCGGTGTAGCCGAAAGTGGAGCAACAGGCGATACGGAGTCGCTTCAGTTAACCGGTTCGGGCTCTGACTACGCAGACTTTAGTTGGGCCGGTCCAGCGGCTGCCTCTCCGGGCATGCCGAACACAGGCCAGACGCTGATCAGTCGGCCGGTGGTGAACACCAACAAAGGTACGAGCTATACCACCCTTCAGGCGGCTATCGACGATGCCGATCCGTATGATCAGCTTGAGTTGCAACCCGGCACCTACTCGGAAACCATTACGATCAACAAACCCTTATCAGTAGTGGGGGCCTCATCCGGACTCCCCAAACGGAGCACACTCCGGACCCGCCCGCACCGTACACAAAGCATTGGTTGTACGCTCCCCGTCATCATTGATGCTACAGGTTTCCCTATCGGTATTAATATCGCCGCGGATGACGTGTACCTATCCGGCTTCTGCGTTACTGGAGCCACCAATGCCAACCTGTATACCAATGCAACTATTTCTAATCTTACCCTGGACCAGATCGAATCTGTCCATACGGGTCCCGGTGGCTATGGCTTCGACATCGATAACCTTGCTACTGTCGATAGCTTGATTATCTCAGAGGCTTATTTTGCCGGACATTTTATCGGCATGCAGGTTCGAGGCTCGCTCTTTGAAGCTGAAATCAACACCAGCACGTTCGAACAAAACCAACACAGTGGCCTGTACATCACTCATGGCAACGACACCACAGGAAGCACCTTCGTGTGGGGGCTGAGCATTTTGGATACCCGGTTTTCCGATAACCCCTGTAAAGGCATCTATGCAGAAAAGCTTGACCAGTCGCTTTTCAGGAACGTGATGGTCGAAAACAGCGGCACCTCTCAAACCCCAGACTGCCTGTACCCCGAAGCTATCGACCTTAACTTGAAGTATGGCTTCTATGAAGGCCTCGTGCTTGACAGCTTACACGTTACCGGCTCCATTGGCACGGGGTTGCACCTCAAAGGCGGTGTGGACGACGGTAGTGCTGTGGTTAGTACCGTACTCATTCAAAATAGCTATTTTGCCGATAACCGTATCGGCGTCGCCTTTGGAGGTAACGTGGGGGATGGGGAAGGCCTGATACTGCAGACCAGTGCTATTGTAAACAACGGCAACGAACCGGACCGCTACATCTATCAAGACACCACAGCCGCCAGCTACGCCACACGGGGTGGTGTATTGGTTTATAATACCCCTCTTACTGCATGGATCGCTATCTTCTACAGCTGCATCGTTAACAACGGAACAACCGAATACCAGGATACCTATGGCTTCGGGCTGTCCAATGCCGGCGACGCTCCGGTAGAGGCAATCAACGTCTGGTGGGGACAGGCAACAGGCCCTGTGTTTTTCACAGGCACTTTTACTGAAGGGAACTACGTCTTTGAAGGTGCCGACGTCGTTACAGATCCATTTGCCACAGAGCCCTATGCCGACATTGAGGGTTGTGGTGGCCCGGTAGGTACCTGTACGCTGGCCACGCTGGGAACGCTCCAGGTACTGAACCCGAGCACAGGACGGGCACAGATCCTGGGTGCTGACGGCATCCAGATCGTCCAGAACAGTCCTACTCAGCCGAATATCAACCTGGAGCTTGTCAATGTCACAGACGGCGATGGCAACCCGGTCTTCACCGAAATCGCACCGGGTATCTGGGAATACACGGGCGGGGGATCTCCGCCGACCGAAGCCTGGGCCTATTATCAGCGGCTCGACACAAACGATCCAAACAACCAGTTCTTCCTCCAGGTGTCCACGGTCTGCCCTTCTGAGCCGGATGGTACACTGGAGGCGCACCTCGATCCGCACTTTAGCTTTGGAGAGGCCTTGCCCGCCACCTTTGCTGTCCGACCGGCTGCGCCCAATCCGTTCTACACACGCACGACGCTGGTCATCGAGCTACCGCAGCCTGCCCATGTCATGGTCCGTGTATTTGATCTGCTGGGCCGCGAGGTGGCCCTCCTGACCAACCGCACCATGCTGGCTGGCACTCACCAGATCGTATGGGAACCCGGACGCAGTGGTCTTTCAGGCGGCACCTATCTCCTGCAACTGATTGTCCGAGAAGATACCGGCAAATATCATCGGCATACGCAACTACTGACCTTCATTCACTGAAACCAACACGTAGCGATGCGTACCAACACCACGACCCAGCGGGCATCCACCTCCACCACACACCAGATGCCTGCTACGGAGAGGCGGCGGCCCTTTGAACCACCACGCTTGGAATATCAGGGGTGCCTGACCGAGCAGACTACAGGCGTCTTCGTATTCTCATGATTCCCTGAACCGACCAGAGGAGCCACCCGCGGGCATGTGACGCTCGTGGGTGGCTCCTACAGGGAGCTAAGAATAGCGTGGCGACGAGCTGCCGTCCATCGCTGGTTGCGGAGAGGCAAGAAGTCGAATCCACAACACGGTGTCTCTCCATTGTTGCCGGACACCTGATCCGGTGAAGGAGAGCATAATGTGCTGTTTTACCGAGCATCAATCCGTGCACAGCCTGGCTTGTCTCCCTGCAGGCAGGGACATGGCTGTCGAACCTCAGCGTCAACTTCATCCTGCAGACTTTCGCTTCCCCGCGGGACAAGCGATTGAGCAAAGCCATTCCTTCGAATGTTAGCGCCGGCAGTCCCAGCGTCAATCCTTTGCAGCAGGCTCCTTAGCTCGCTGCGATGAGGAGCGCGGCCCGGACCTCAATGCATCTGTCAAATATCGGAGGCAACCTCTTCGGGAATCCTCCTACCCCGGGGGATCGTCCCCCATCGTTAACGCCTATGTGAGCACTGGCCTCCTGATGGACGAACCATCATGATTCTTCCCGTTCGCTCCCCGGTCAAAGTGCGCCTGACATAAACACCTGCATTATTCGATGTACATCTCCCCCTTCTCAAAGCTGTCAGCATTTCGACACAATCTACCGATTACTTCAAGACCGCTGTCCACCGAGGACTTTACGGCTCACGTTTCCGATTGCCAGTGCAGCGCGCATTAGATCAGTACCTCACCGGTCATCTCAGGCGGAATCTCCTCACCCAGCATATGTAGGATGGTAGGTGCCACATCGCCCAGCTTACCGTCCTTAATCGGTCCATCCAAACCCGGCTTGATGATCAGGTGAGGCACAAGCGCCGTTGTATGAGCTGTATGCGGTGATCCGTCGGGATTTTTCATACGGTCGGCGTTGCCATGATCGGCCAGCACCGTTACCGTGTAACCGTGTTGTAGCGCAGCTTCAACAACCACCCTGGTGGCGGCATCAACCGCCTCGATTGCCCTAACGGCTGCCTCAAAAACACCCGTATGTCCCACCATGTCAGGATTGGCGAAGTTCAGTACAATCAGGTTGTAAATTTCTTTCTCTATAGCTTCAGCACAGCGCCGGGCCACTTCGGGCGCACTCATCTCGGGCTTCAGATCGTAGGTAGGCACTTTGGGAGAAGGCACCAGGATGCGATCCTCTCCTTCGAAGGGTTCTTCGCGTCCCCCACTGAAGAAATACGTAACGTGGGCGTACTTTTCAGTTTCGGCAATTCGAAGCTGACGTCCGCCCAACGCAGCGATCACCTCACCGAGTGTCATGCGCAGGTTGACCTTGCCGAAAGCGATCGGCAGATCGAAGGTCTCGTCGTATGGCGTAAAGGTTACAAACAGCAGATCCAGCCGCTTGCCTCGATCGAAGGCTTCAAAATCGGGGTCGGTAAAGGCACGCGTGAGCTGGCGGGCACGATCAGCACGGAAATTGTAAAAAATCACCGCATCGCCATCGGCCACGCGCGTTGGGTAGCCATCGCCGTAATCAATCCGGCGTGGTTTGACGAATTCGTCGGTCACTCCTTCGGCGTAGCTGGCCTCCAGCGCCTTAACGGGATTGTCGAACACCTCACCCTCCCCATAAACCAGCAGGCGATAGGCCTTTTCGGTGCGCTCCCAGCGTCTGTCACGGTCCATGGCATAGTAGCGGCCCACGATCGAAACGATGCGCCCGACACCGATCTCCCGCGCTCTGTCCAGAAACTGGCGTACATAGGTAACACCAGATTTTGGATCGGTGTCGCGACCATCGGTGAAGGCATGTACGCATACCTGTTCGGGCCGCAGGCCTTCACGCCGGGCCAGCTCCAGCAGGGCAAAGAGATGGTTCAGGCTGGCATGAACGCCGCCATCAGAGAAGCATCCCATCAAATGCAAACGCGTGTTGTGCTCACGGACGTGACGGGCCGCCCGTACCAGCACCTCGTTTGTAAAAAACGTGCCCTCCTGAATCTCTTTATCAATACGGGTAATCTCTTGATAGACAACCCGTCCGGCTCCCAGGTTAAGGTGGCCCACTTCGGAGTTGCCCATCTGGCCTTCAGGCAGTCCTACGGCCAGCCCTGAGGCCTTCAACGTAGCGTGGGGATACGTGGCAAACAGGTGGTCCAGATAGGGCTTGCGGGCATGATCAATTGCACTGACTGAAGGGTCTTCGGCGATGCCGTATCCATCCAGAATGACCAGCAGATGGCGTTTTTTCGGATCCATGAGCATTAACCGGTTGGTTTCTACACAGCAATGGGCTAACAGCCTGGCTTAACGCACGCGATAGTCAGGCACGCGTTTCGTCGAACGGCCGGTTTTTGCATCAAATACATGCATTGAACCACACGCCGGGCAGCTAACCTGTTCCAGTCCGTAACGGTCAGAACGATACACCGGAGTCTCGAAGTAGCGCCGGCACCGTTTGCAGAAGTAACGTCCCCGCCTTGGATCCAGTCCGGTCAGAGGAGGTGGCAGTCGCCGGAGCCGACGGTAGTGATCGCACAGGTCAGTGAGCACGCACCGGATACAGCGGGGTTGGCGGGCCGTACAGGTATAACGGCCGTGCAGAATAAGCAGGTGATGCGCCTCGCCCCACTCACGCGCCGGAAGCTGACGCTTAAGCCGCTGCTCCACCTCACGGGGCGTACGTGCCCGTCGTACCAGTCCGATTCGATGCGCCACGCGATACACGTGCGTATCGACAGGCAACGCCGCAATCCCAAAAGCTACCGACGCCACCACACGTGCCGTCTTGGGTCCTACACCGGGCAGCGTCTCAAGTGCCTTGAGGGAAGCAGGAACCTTTCCATTAAATTCCTTGCAGATACGGCGAGCTGCTGCCACCAGATGTCGTGCCTTACTGTTTGGATACGAGACAGATCGGATGTAGGGCAGCACGTCCTCTGGCTCGGCGGCCGCCAGCGCTTCCACCGTAGGAAAAGCCGCAAACAGCGCCGGTGTCACCTGATTGACCCGTGCATCAGTGCACTGGGCCGAAAGCATGACAGCAACCAGCAGTTGATAGGGATTCTCGTGGCGGAGCTCGGTCTGCGGTCGGCTGATTACCTGCCGCAACCGCGCCAGTACCTGTCGGGCTCGAGAAACACGTGCCACGGTAGTTCCAGACCGTCTCGAAAAATCGCCTCCAAGATAGCACGTCAGGCATCAAGTTCCTTTGAAAAAAGCGCTTTGGACAGACGAACCCACAGCTTCTGCCGTCGTTGGAGCCGCTGTACGCATGCACTGACGTGGTTCACCCATGTGCCGGTTGTTGCTTTCGCTGTTGCTGCTGATAATGGCTCTTCCGACGACGGCGCGTCCACCACTTTCTGACAGCGCCCGGGTAGCGCTGGTTACCATTTTACCCGGACGCTCACTGTATGCGGCGTTTGGTCACAGCGCCCTGCGCGTGTACGACCCCGTGCAGGGCATCGACTGGCTTTTCAACTACGGCACGTTCGACTTCAGCGATCCCTGGTTTATTCCCAAATTTATCTACGGCCAGCTCGACTACTTTCTATCGGTGAGCGACTATGCACGCGCGGTCCAGTTCTATCGCGATGTAGAAAGGCGTCCGATTGTCGAGCAATGGCTGAACCTGTCGCCCGCACAACGCGACACGCTTATGGATTTTCTGATGTGGAACGCGCGTCCGGAAAACCGCACCTATCGCTATGATTTTCTGTTCGATAACTGCTCCACACGCATCCGGGATGTGCTCGAACGTACGTTGGGATCAGCGCTTCGTTTTACACATGCAACTCCAGCCGCCACATTCCGCCAGATGCTTGATCCATATGTGGCCGATCGCCCACTGCTGCAACTTGGTTTTTATTTAGCACTGGGCCAGCGGGTTGATCGTCTCCCTACAGCGCGTGAGATAATGTTTTTGCCGCTGGACCTGAAAAGTGCCTTCGATCAGGCACAGGTGCTACGCGATACTGCCTGGCTGCCTCTGGTTGCTCGGACCGACACCGTATTCTGGCCAGAGGGCCACCGACCGTTACCCGAACCGACCTGGCCATGGCTCACTGTACTGAGCTGGTTACTGTTTGCCGCTGGCGCCGGTGCAACAGGTATCGCCTGGCAACGGGGACAGCTTTCCTCTTTTCGTCTGGATGCGCTGCTTTTTGGTGCTGTAGGGTTGATTGGCCTGTTGTTGCTACTGCTCTGGATAGCGACAATCCATACGGTAACGGCCTGGAACTGGAATCTGCTCTGGGCCTGGCCACTGCATCTGCTGGTAGCCATACGCCTCTGGCACCGCCGTCGTCCGGATCGTCTGGAGCGTATTTATCTGTTCGTAACGGGCCTGCTCACGCTCCTGCTGGCGCTGGGTTGGTTTTTCTGGCCCCAGGCATTACACCCGGCCCTGCAGCCGATTGCGCTACTGTTGGTCGTACGTACGGCCGCACGCCTCCATGTTCGGTGAGCGGTTGTTCGCGGGGCTCAGTGTGTTTGCGAAGCTGTCCGTTTTCCCAGACGTCCCTGCCATCCATCCTGCAACGCCTGCCATATAGCCCGCATGCGGTGCCAGGTAAAACGCAAACTCTTTTCCCTGAGCAATGAGATCAGACAGAGCGCTCCCAGAAAAATCACGCCGTTTAGCAGAAAAACGCTTCGCCGGGTAAGGTAGCGCCTTTCCAGCCATATCCGATTACGCAATGCGTAGTAAAGCCGATCAGTATCAATTTCGGGATCAATCCATGAAAATCTTTTTGTTCTCTGCACATGCCAGGAATCATCCAGATCTTCTATAACCGCCGTGGCACACAGGTAGAGCCGGGCTCCGGCTTCGGTCAACCGTAAGGTATATTCATGATCATCGGCATACAGATACAGCCGGCGATCCGGTAACCCTACCCGCTCCACCCAGGATCGGTGCAAAAGCATCCCGCCGTAGGGCGCATAAGCAATGGGGACCAGTGGGAAAAGCGGCGTTTTCGGCACTGGGTCATGTTGTTTTCTTCCGAAGAGGCGAGCCGGCAATTGTCGAATGTGAAAGCCAATAAACGTATTTGGAGCGTGCTCCATACCTCTGCCCTCAGAAATGGCCTGTCGTTGGTCTTTTCGACTGGGCCGGAAGCCTACCAATACGTTGCATGGATGCGCGCCCAGTAGATGATAAGCCAGCAGCAGCCGATCCAGGGCATCGCGTGTCGGCCGGTTGTCATCATCCAGCAGCCAGATGAACTCGGCACCGCCTTCGTACGCAGCCTGAATCCCTGTTGCATAGCCGCCAGCCGATCCTGCATTTTCTTCCAGATGGATCAGGCGTAATTGTTCGGCCAGCGTTTCCTGCAGAGCCAGCAATTCAGCTCGTGCGGTTGCAGCACATCCATTATCTACCAGCACAACCCGCTCCACTCCGGCTTCCAGCGCGGCTTCGATAACCGTCCGTACCAGTGGTACGCGGTTCCCGTAGGTAACCGTCACCACCCAGACCTGTTGCGCCGCTACACGATCAGGCATATCGGTTATCGTTTCAACACGCGTCTCACCAACTCGCGGTCCACTTCGTCCAGCAGTCGTTTCCAAGCAAACCAGGCAAACGCGCCCAGGAGCAGCCCCAGAAGCATCAGATGACTCCAGGCGGGTAGGTTTTCTGACAGTTGTTGTATGCCCCAGGCCGCTATGCCCAGCACGCCCAGCGCTCTGGCAATCGGCCACAGCTGACGCAGTACTTCCTGTCCCTTCAACCGTTGTAACCGAAATGTAGCCCCGAACAGCAAAAGGGCATCCACTCCAACACGTAACGTCCAGGCTACTGCAGCACCGACAATGCCTCCGTGTGTTATAAGCAACCAGGCTCCTCCCACATACAGGGGCAACTCCAGCAAATGAAATCGCGCCGGCAGATCCGGACGTCCGATCCCCTGCAACAGTGCATAAGGGACGTAGGCCAGCGAATTCATCAGCACACCAAGCGCCAGCACCTGCAGCACCCTTGTGCTCTGCGTAGCAAAGTCAACGCCCAGCCACACATGCAGGAGGTCCGAAGCTCCCAGCGCGACTCCCAGAGCGATTGGCCCCATAGCCAGCAGCACATATCTGACCGCTCGCCCAAAATAACGCGCCAGCCGTCTTTGATCCTGCACGCCTTCCAGTGCGCTGAATACCGGAAAAAGCACCATAACCAGTCCGGAAGGTACCAGCCGAAGCCGGGTAACGATTTCGTAAGGGGCCGCATAGTAGGTCAGTGCCGTCATTGAACGAAGTGCACCAATTAAAAAGCGATCGAGATAGACCAGTAGTGGACTGACCACACTGGAGACGGTCACCCAGCCTCCAAACGCCAAAAGCGATCGTAACAGGGTAGGCGATATGGTGTAGGACCGCAAGTTGGGAAACAGGCGCCAGTTCATCATAATAAAGGCGATCAGACTTCCCAGACGTGCCAGCAGCAACAACGCTACAATGCCGGGCAACTGAAACCCCACCATTAGCCCAACCAGGGGGAGCAGGAACATGGAAATCCCGGCCGGAATACGCACAGCGTTGAGCCAGTCAAAGCGCTGGGCAGCTTCCAGTGCTCCACTAAACGATCCGGAAATCAGCACAATCGGCACAGCCAGCGCCAGCAGGTGAAAGGTACCACGCGCTTCATCGTGCAATGCCTCGGGAATGTTCAGTACTTTCTCAATCAACAGGGATGTGCTTCCCAGCACGAGCAATAGCCCGACCAATCCCAGCAGTGCCTGCGCCGTGACCGCCGACCAGATCGTACAGCGTAGACGAGCCATCTCGCCACGCGCCAGGGCTTCGGCGACAAACTTGGTCGTTGCCCGTCCCAGGCCCAGATCCAAGAAGGTAAAATAGCCCAGCAGCATCCATGCCAGCGCCAGCAGGCCGAATCGATCTGTTCCTAACCCCTGAATGATAAACGGCAGGGTGACCACGCCGATCAGGAGCGGTCCACCCTGCCCTGCCAGATTGAAGAGCGTATTGCGGGCCAGGAGTCGTCCGCTGATCTGTAGTCGGTGCATACGCAACAGCCCGGCCCCGCGTCGATCACCGCAGCCTTTTGCGCTGATAAAACGTTATAACCGCCGGGCCAGCGCAATGATGGTGAGTGTGCTGGCGGCAATCGAAGCGATGTCGGTCAGCGTCTTGCCAATGTCGAACGTTACCTGACGCTTTTCCTCCGGAGGCTTGCGCACCACCTCAATGATGGCCCCTTCATCCACGACGGGATCCCGCTGGAACCAGCCCTTCAGTCCCAGATAGACCGGATAGGTTCCTCCGTCGGCCTGGGTCACCAGAATAACCTTGGAGTCGTCATCCAGGCCCCCGGCGCGCTCGATGTAGTAACCCACACGCTTACCACGCACGTACTTCACCAGTCCCGGTCGTCGTACGTTCCCCCGCACCACCACAGTCCCGGGTTTGGGCGGCACGCGGATCTCGTCGCCCGGCAACAGCACAACGTTATGTTGCGGATCGCGCCGCACGGCCCGCTCCATGTCGATCACCACAGGTAGCCCGCCCCGGATCAACCGAGCTCCCTTCAGGTAGCCGGTAGGACGTACCCCACCAGCTCGCTCCAGTACATCGGCCAGGGTCTCATTTTCTCGCAAAATCGTATAGGTGCCCGGATACCATACCTCGCCCGAGACGGTCACGGTCTGCTGTGGACGAAAGGCAGGATTGCTCCGAATGTAGACGCGATCACGGTGCTGCAGGCGAAATGTGCGGGCGCCACGCAATGCACGCGTCGTATCGTCCAGCGCAAACGAAACCGCTTCGACATCGTCCATATCCTCGGCCATAGGGACCTGAATGCGCACGGCGAGCTGTTCGAAATGATCCGGATCGGCCCCTTTCGGCAGACGGGTTACTTCCGCCCAGTCCAACAGGGCATCTTCCGTAAAACCACCGGCCCGCAGGATCAGATCTTCCAGCGTCATGTTCTCCTGCCAATGATATTGGCCCGGATTTTTGACAGCTCCACTGATCGTGACGAATTTCTCCCGGATCTCCTGCACATCGATCGGATAGATATGGAGGCGATCACCTGGTTGCAGCAGCGCACGCCCGGCTCCCTCATTACGCAGTGCTTCGGCCAGATTGAACGGGATGATTATCTCCCGCGTGCCCTGCTCGACCTTACGAATCAGGTCAGCGCGTTCCAGATAGACCTCCCTGAGAAACTCCTTGTCGAACAGCCCGCCACCCAGGAAGAGCAGGTCGTAGACGGTCATGCTATCCCGCCAGGCATAGACGCCAGGATGGCGCACTTTACCAGAGATTTCGACCGTTCGGGGCGCGTTCAACTCCAGCTCCGAATAGACGCGAACCCGATCACCCGGCTGCAACATCAGGTTGTGTTCGGGATCGCCCAGCAGGATGCGCGCCAGATCGAGCGTTCGCATCGTCTCGAGCAGCGCCAGGGTATCTGTGGTGTCTGAAAGTATCTCCCGGGTGAGATCGGGCCGAAATACTGAGGGAGGCCGCTCGGCCGGGTTCTGTTTGAAGCGAAGGAGCTGAACGCGGCCTTCGTAGACGTCGCTTGTCACACCTCCAGCGCGCTCGATCAGATCACGGATCGTCCGCACCTGCGTGGTGATCTCGTAGAGTCCTGGATGCACGACCGCCCCACTGATATGAACGCCATTGCGGCTTACGTCAAGCACCGAGAGCACCTCGACGCGATCGCCATCATAGAGCGGCACCTGCCGCGAGCCATCCAGCACCCCATCAAGCGGCACAGTAAGCACCTCGCGCACCACAGAAGGGTCCTGCCGCTGCTCAAAGGGAATGATGCGTTCAATGCGGACGTACCGGGTAAACGCCTCGGGCTTCAGGCCAGCCGCAAATTGAATAAGCTCGCGCAATCCTTCGTTTTCCTTGAGCTCGTAAATGGCCGGACGCCGCACCTGGCCCTGAATGGCTACGGTCTTGCCGCGTGGGGGCACGAAGAGCTGGTCATTGTTCTGCAGGCGTACATCCTCACGTCCTTCCCCCCGCAGCAGATAGTCGTAAAGGTCTACACGGGCCAGCACCTGACCGTTACGCACCACGCGCACGTCGCGAAGCGACCCGCTGATTTTAGGCCCCCCTACGGCATATAAGGCCTGAAAGACCGTCGACTGGCTGGCGATCACATAACCACCGGGGTGTTTTACCTCGCCCAGTGCATAAATATAGACCGGCTGCAGCCGGGCAACAGTCAGATCCATAAAGACCGTAGGGGGATCTTCCAGTAACCCGGCGTAACTGCGGGCCAGCCAGCGTTTGAGTTCTTCCCGGAGCACCTCCAGCCGCTTACCGGCCACGGTGAACTGCCCGACGTTGGGCACGAAGATGCGGCCTTCACGGTCGACCGTCAGGTCGTAGGCAAACTCCGTGGCGCCCCAGACCATCAGCCGTAACTCGTCGCCGGGTCCTACCAGATACTGATCATCAACCGGCCCCAGTTGGTTGGGACGAAAGGCGTCTGGAATGTTTTCAAAAACGTCATACCCGAAATATGGCAGCGTGTCAGCCGGAGCACGCGTCTCCTGCCTTTGAAGCGTATCGCGCCGCAATCGTAACGTATCGGCCAGCGCCCGCAGCGTGTCGATTGCCAGCGTATCCTGAAAGCTGAGTGGATAGACACCGGGCGTCAGAATGCGCGGAAGCTGCTGGGTCTTTTCCTGTTGCACGGCCTGCAGCATGGCCTGAATCTGGCTTTCAGGAATGCCCAGCTCCCGAGCACGTTGCACGGCCTGCTCGGGATCGGACAGGTCGATACCCAGCCGCGCCGCCTCTTGACGCGCTTCTTCGAGGCTCATCCCACGCCGTTGCAGCTCCTCCTGCACCGGCTGCGGAATATCCTGGGCATACGATACGGCAGCTAAAAGCCCCACGCCAAACCACAACGACAGCACTATTCCGGCAAACAGCGGCCACCGGCGATTCAATCGATACATAACACCCATGCTAACCTGCTGGATAGGGACGCTCACTGTTCCAGAAAGCCCACAGCCCGACAAGATACGGACCACAATTAGCTGTCTGGTCTGCTGTATGCAGTTTAAGATACAAATTCCCTTCAGCAGCGTGCGACACTTCACAAAAATCCCAAAGACCTATGGAAAATTGCACCGCCCACCGGTAGGATTTGCCATTTTCTTGATAGGACAGCCTCCTCAGCCTTTGAACGTATGTACCCTGCCAAAAAGGTCCTGAGTCCCCCAGATGCCACTGCGGAGACACTCAAGCTGAACAATCTGGCTGTGATCCACAAACAGATTAACCTCCGGACCGTAGTTTTTGATATACCAGGCAAATACCCGAGGATCGGCCGCTTCAAACATGAGCTTCTCCAGGCCCAACTCATTGATGAACCGGGCGACTACGTCCGTCCGCCAGGTCTCCACGTTCTCAGTAATCCCCTCGGATTCTACCATAATCATGTAGGCACCGGCTTCAAGAAAACGCCGTGCCAGTTGAATTGCCCAGGCCGGATCCTGCACTCCTTCAGCTTCCAGCAATGCGGCCGGCGTATCGCCACCCGCACCAAACTGGATCCCCACTTCGGGCTTGGCTTTCAAGCCAGCTTGCTGTACGGCTTCGATCAGACGCAGCCAGTCATCAGCCGGAATCGTGATAAAACCAGTGGAAATCTCAATAATATCAAACCCCAGCGCTTTGCATTCCTGAATATAGCGATGGACAGCCTCTGAGCCCTGCGTTACCACATATTCAATGAAACCACCTGTCGAGACCAGCACATCGTACTGGTGGCACAGGTCAATCATATCTCGAAGCACCCGGCGGGGCATCAACGTAAACGATCCACCCGCAAATTTGAGCGAATCAATGTAGGCGCCCATGGTTTCGAGCACATCTTTCAGATAATTGAGGCCCATGACCGAATAGTAAGGGCCGCGAATTTCCGTAAGGCCGCGCGTGCGGGGCTTCTGCCCCCGATCGTTCATTCGAAGAAATGAAAAAGCCCGCTCCAAACTGTTTGACTTCTTTCGCAGCATTGTCCGTCTCTGGGTTTGCTGAATGCCCCTGCAACGAAATGCAGGATGCTGATTTATAAGGACAGGTTTCCCACTCGACCTACAAATAACCAGCGCGTTGCACCATGGGAAAAAAATTGATTGGTCGGTTACATGTGCTTACCGATTTCTACTTTCAACAGCGTTACGCCCATGCCGAGCTGGCCCGCCTGGTAATTGCCGGTGGAGCCGACACGGTGCAGTTCCGACAGAAATTTGGGGGTATCCGCCATAAGTTACATGAGGCGCGGCGCACCGCAGCCGTATGCCAGGAGGCAGGCATTCCGTTGATCATCGATGATCATCTTGACATTGCTCTGGCTGTAGCAGCCGATGGCGTGCATCTGGGGCAAGAAGATTTTCCTGTGGATGAAGCCCGGCGCATCCTGGGCCCGGACCGTATCATAGGAGCCACGGCCACGACGATCGAACAGGCTATAGCAGCCTGGCAGGCCGGTGCTGACTATATTGGCTTCGGTCCGGTCTTTCCCACGGCCTCAAAAGCCAATCCGGCCTCGGTGAAAGGTCTGGAAGGATTGCGGGCTGTCTGTGAAGCGGTGCCCATCCCTGTGATTGCGATTGCTGGCATCACCGTACAACGCGTGCGGCCCGTACTGGAGGCTGGAGCCTATGGCATAGCCGTGATGACTGCCATCACGACCGCACCTGACCCCCGGGCAGCTACTGCGCAATTTCGGATGGAAATCGAATCCGTACGGCGCACGCTGGCGGAGACACGCTGAACATGAACGCCCCTTAAGCGTTAAGGATGGGCTCTTTGCAGACCAGACGGAGTTCATATGTCCACCCGCAGGGCCATTCTGAACTGCTTCCGCCAGCATCAGCGCTTTGTGCTGACCACTCACGTCAAACCCGATGGCGACGCGATTGGCTCGCAGTTGGCACTGGGGCGGTTGCTCCAGAAAATGGGTCGTGAGGTGTACCTGATCAACAGCGATTCCCCTCCGTCCAATCTGACCTGGATGCCTGGCATTGACCAGATCGAAGTGTTCAGGGGCACGCTGGCCCAGCGCGAACGCATCGATCAGGCCGATGTTATTTGCGTGCTCGACACGAACGCGTTGGATCGGCTGGGAGACCTGGCCTCGGCCGTCGAGGCCAGTCAGGCCCGTAAGCTGCTCATTGATCATCACACCGCCCCGGAGAGCTGGTTCGATCTGCAGTACGTACGTGATACCGCCTCTTCCACCGGCGAGTTGGTCTATGAGCTCGTACGAGCTATCGACCCCAACCTGATCGATCATGAGCTGGCCACTGCCCTGTACGTGGCCATCATGACCGACACGGGATCGTTTCGTTTCAATACCGTGACGCCAGCAGTTCATCGTATTGTAGCGGATCTGCTGGAACGCGGACAGCTCAGCACCGAGGCCATCCACAGCGCCATTTTTGACACGCGCACGCCCGAAAGCATGCGCCTGCTGGGCCTAGCCTTGCGCAATCTACAGCTTCGCTACGACGGACAGGTGGCCTACATGGTGCTTTCACGACGCATGTTCAATGAAACCGGTGCTTCAACCGAAGACACTGAAGGCTTTATCAACCACCTGCTATCAATCCGAGGCGTCCGGGTTGCGCTACTGTTCACGGAGATTGAAAAGGGGGTTAAGATCAGCTTTCGCTCAAAAGGCGACTACCATGTAAACGCCTGGGCTCGGGCTTTCGGAGGTGGGGGGCATCGGAATGCAGCCGGCGCATTTGTGGCAGATGCTTCCCTGGAAGCGCTGGTCGAGGCCGTGATGGCCGCTGCTCCCCGCTATCTTCCCCTACTTAATGCATCCGCCATAAAGCGCGCTTCGGGCACCCTTTCATCGGAAGATGCGTCGTATCTTTCAGCACTCCTGCATCAGAAGTCGCAAGCATCCTCAACAGCGTCATGAAGGTCTCGGTCACAACAATCCCGCTGGACGAGCTGGATATTGACCTGCTCCTGGTACCTGTCACGGAAGAAGCCGTCGAAGTAACCTTGAAGGCGCTGAGCGAACAGTTTGGCCCGATCGTGCAACGTGCCGCTGCAGACTTTACCGGAGCGCCGGAGGAGCTCATCTGGCTATATCCGGAAAGTGGTCGCGCTCGACGCCTGGCGTTGCTGGGCATGGGCCCGTCCGAACGCATTGATCTGGAACAACTGCGGCGCGTGGCAGCCCGTGGGGCCGAACTGGCTCGCGACCGTCAAGTAGTCACGGCAGCGATCGTACGTCCGCAGCTATCGATCGATCCGGAATCGGCCAGCCAGGCACTGGTCGAAGGGTTTATGCTGGCCGCTTATCGCTTTACACGGTACAAGACGGACACAAGCAAACTGCGCGATATTGAACGGCTCGTCATCCACGAGACCAGCGACGATGAAAAGGCCAGCCGGCGAGGGGCTGAGCGCGGCCGCATCATTGCCGAATGCGTGATGACGGCCCGTGACCTGGTCAACCTGTCTCCCGACGAAAAAACACCCACCAAGTTCGCTCGCCTGATTGAGCAGTCGGCTAAAAAGTACGGCTATGAGGCTGACGTGTGGGATAAAGCGCTGATTGAGGAAGAAGGCATGGGCGGCCTGTTAGCCGTCAACCGGGGTAGCCCTGAGCCTCCCACGTTTACCGTCCTAACCTGGCATCCGGAAAACGCGCTGAATGAGCGACCAGTCGTGCTGGTTGGGAAAGGGGTCGTTTTTGACACAGGGGGCCTGTCGCTCAAGCCCACGAAAGACAGCATGGACTACATGAAGTCCGATATGGCTGGGGCAGCAGCCGTTGTAGGAGCAATGGAGGCGCTGGCCCGGCTCAAGATTCCGCTGTACGTCGTGGGGCTGATTCCCGCCACCGACAATCGCCCTGGTGAGAATGCCTACGTACCCGGTGAGGTGATCCGGATGCATTCGGGGAAGACGGTCGAGGTACTCAACACCGATGCCGAAGGACGACTGATTCTGGCCGACGCTCTGTCGTACGCTCGCACCTATCGGCCGATTCTGGTAATCGACCTGGCCACGTTGACCGGTGCTCAGGTGATCGCGCTGGGCACGGAAGTGGCAGCTGTCATGACCAATAACACAGAAGGCGCCGAAGAGCGCCTGCGGGCCATGGTCGCTGCTGGCGAGCGCAGCGGGGACCGCGTCCATCCGCTACCGATGTACGATGAATATGCCAAACTGCTGGAAAGCGACGTGGCTGACCTGAAAAATATCGGTGGCCGTGAGGCCGGCTCCATCACAGCCGCTAAGTTTCTGGAGCACTTCGTGAACTATCCCTGGATTCACATCGACATGGCCGGACCGGCCTTCCTTAAAGAATCCAAACCATACCGCCCCAAAGGGGGAACAGGCTTCGGCGTACGCCTCCTGGTCGAGTTCCTGCGCGACTACGCTTCCCCCCGGCGCTTTTCGAGCTAAGGAGTCTATGGCCGTTTTTCGGCACGCACAAAAGGGGCAACGGGTCCTTCATCCGTTGCCCCTTTTTGTGCTTCTGGCTACGCGGGCACAACGACCCGCCGCTACGTCGCCTGACGATCTAGATTTTTTTTGAACAAGGAGGTTACACGAAACGACAGGCGGTGTCTTATGAGGTGAAAGCACGTCCAGGAGACTTGCGTCTGCGGCACGTCCCCGCAAGTCTCAATCACACATGGTGGGGCAGCCGGCGCGGCTCCTGCTGGGGCCGCGCCGGTTTTTTGTAGGCTGACGCGCCCCATGGCTCCTCAAGAACCTCATAACCTGCATAGCCAACGTTTGCCGAACAACCTGAACGTAAACCACCCGTATAAGTGAGCCGGGTAGATATGAAGCATTCGAGGTTATGCAATCGGCACCCGCTGTTTCCGTAATTATTGTTTCCTGGAACGCCCGCCATCTCCTGGAGCGGTGTCTGCCCTCGGTCGTCGCTACCTGTTATCCCAATTTAGAGATTATTCTGGCTGATAATGGATCTACGGACGGCTCGTCCGAGTGGGTTGCTGCAACCTTTCCACAGGTGCACATCGTCCGGCACCCGGAAAACTGGGCATTCTGCCGGGGAAATAATGAAGCGATTCCCCACGCACGTGGCCAGTACATCGTGCTGCTCAACAACGACGTAGAAGTCCCCTCCGACTGGCTCTGGCCACTGGTTCAACGCATGGAATCTGATCCGGCCATTGGCGCTGTTCAACCCAAGTTGCGTCAGTACTACCAGCGTACCCACTTTGAATATGCCGGTGCGGCCGGTGGTTTTCTCGACCGATTCGGCTATCCTTTCACGCGCGGTCGGCTTTTTGATACGGTCGAACCCGATGAAGGGCAGTATGACGATCCGGGTCCCATCTTCTGGGCTACCGGAGCTGCCATCATGCTTCGACGCAAAGCGCTGGATCAGGTGGGGTTGCTTGATGAGCACTTTGTCTTGCACATGGAGGAAATTGACCTGTGCTGGCGCCTCCAACGTGCTGGCTATCGTATCGAGCTGGTACCTGAAAGTGTGGTATATCATCTGGGAGGGAGTTCGCTTCCTCCTCATGACCCGCGCAAAACTTACTATAACTTTCGCAATAGCCTGTTGCTACTGTACAAGAATCTTCCCCCTTCTGAATGGCGCCGCATATTTCCTGCACGCTTCCTCCTTGACGTATTGGCGCTGCTGCGTTTTGCCGTGCTGGGTCGCTGGAAGGACGCCGTTGCCATTGTGCAGGCCTATCGGGATGCCCATCGCATGCGCCGCTTCTATCACAACCAGCGTCCTGTAAACGGCGAAAGCGTCGTGCTTCCTCCTTATCGAGGCAGCGTGGCACTTGAATACTTTCTGTTTCGACGCCGGCGTTTTCAGGAGTTGCCTGCGGGGCGTTTTCTTAAGCCGTGGAGGAGGTGAGACGTCGGCGTGCCGTCCGCTGCTCGTACTGCACGGCAAAGGCTATAGCGATCAACACCAGTATCATACCGACCACAGAAAGCCCGGGAGGTGTCTCCGCAAAAAGCAGATAAGCCAGCAGTGAAGCCCCTACTGGTTCCAGTAGTGAAAGCAGGCCCAGCCAGGCAGCCGGCATATATTTCACACTGTAGTTAAAGGAGCCATGTCCAAGAATTTGGGGTCCCAGCGCCATAAGACCACATAGCAGGTAAAAACGCGGACTGTACCCCCAGAGCGGCACCTTCAGCAACAGCGCCGGAATCAGCGCCGTCACGGCTGCGGCCAGGTACAGAGGGAAGACATAGGTCAACCAGGAGGCCTGTTGTCGCACGACGCGTCCGATGAGCAAATACAGGCTGATCAGCAGGGCCCCAGCCAGCGCTAAGGTGTTGCCCAGCAGAGGCTGTGCGCCGGTTTCCAGTTCGGTATGATCGCCCCAGCCGATCAGGGCGGCTCCGATCACCGCCAGACCGATGGCCACTACCACCGGAAAGGCCAGCCGCTCGCCCAGTATCCAGAATCCCAGCGCCGCCAGAAAGACCGGACTCATACAGACCAACACCGAGGCACTGGCTACCGAGGTATAGTAAAGCGATAGGATCCATGCGATAAAGTGCATGCCAAGGAAAACGCCAGCCAGCATGGTGAGTCCAGTCTTCTGGCCGAACAGGCGATGGACCCGCAATTTAGGGAGCGCGAATGGTGCCAGCATGACCACAGCCAGCCACGTCCGCCAGACGGCGATGGCCAGACCGGACGCCTCTTCACCAGCCCAGCGCACCAGAATCGGACTGACTGAGAAGCTGAGCAGCCCCAGCGCCAAGATTGGATAAACGCGAAAGGGTATGTGCCGGTTGGCCATGTGTTGTCGGCCCTTAACGTAGCCGATCCATCGACCGGATCAGTGCGATGTCACGCTCAATGCCCCGGCGGGCCAGCCACAACAGCAGATAAGCCAGCACAGGCTGCCCGATCCATAACACACGATCCCACAGGATACCCTTCTCGGTCCGTACTGCCAGTGTACCATCCAGGTACATCCCTCCAACGTACAGGAGGGCAAGCAACAGCACGCCTATCTGTTCCAGGACAACCAGCGTGCGCTGACGCTCTAACTGCTGGTACCGAAAGATGAGGACGATGGCTGCGACAGCCAGCAGCACAGCCAGCCCACGCGCAACCGGCCCAATCCAGGCATGAGCCGTTGGTCCCAACAACTGCCAGGGTGCCTGTGCCAGCCCCATCCAGAGCAGCACCAGGCCTGCCAGTAGCAGATAAAGCGATTGAATTCGCTGGATCATGGTTGGTTGCTGCATAGAAAAGCCCCGCTGTACGCAGGGCTTTTTATGTGGCTTTTGACCTTCAAAAGCGCATGCTATGAGGCTGGCGCTTCGGGTCGCGCCGAATAGTTGATACGCAGCGTCCCTGCCTCCCGGAGCTCCTGCTGCACATCATAGACCAGCTTCATCCTGGCGTCCTGATCGATACGAAGCGACACGATCAACTTGGGCTGCTCCAGCAGCTTGTTGTACATGATCGTGCGAATCAAGGTAATATCATCAATCAGCGCATCGTCGATCTGGACGCGTGTTTCGCCCAGCCGGCCGTCAGGCATCTTGCGGGGACCGATATAGATGTAAGAAAGCAGGCGCTTCTGGTCGATTTTTGTGAGCGCTTCGGCCCGGGGCAGAAGCGTGCGTACCTGCACCGTTGTCTCCCGCAAAACCGTGCTGACCATAAAAAAGATCAGCAGCATAAAGATAATGTCCGGGAGCGAAGCTGTCGGAATTCCCTGCTTGGTTTCTGCCTTCTTTTTAAAGTGCTGCGAGGCCATGGTCTTGGATCGATGCTTAGCAGTCCGGTTCGGCTACTGAAATCTGGGCCGGAATGATTTTGCGAATCTGGTTCTCATCATCCGGTCCCAGCGTAGCCCGATAGGCATTGTAGTTAGGATAACCCAGTTTGCGGGCTTCGGCATCCCAGAGCTCGAAATAGGCCATCCAGACCTCATCAAGCACCTGGATATAAGTGTTGTAGGAGGTTTCGCAGTCCGTTTTGATCGAGACGACAGCTTTTTGTGGACTCTCTGCGTAGTTGGGATCAACGCCGTTGTTCGTAATATGCTTTTTCACCTCCGCCCGAATCTGCTGCACCGAAGCCAGCTCATCTTCGATCAGTACCTGGCCCTGGGCATTAACCAGGATCTTGAGCATGTTGCGTTCCCGCACCGGCGGCGGTTCCTGATCTTCCTCCAGCTTGGGTGGCAGCGTCATCCCAATGCCCGTATCCACATCAATGGTGGTGGTCACCAGAAAGAAAATCAGCAGCAGGAACGCAATGTCAGCCATCGAAGCCGTCGGAATCTCGGCCTCCTGACGCTTTTTCTTCTTTAGCAGCCCCGCCATGATCTATCGCCGGTTTAGAAGGTAAACATACTCCGCAACCCCGAAAGTAGCAGTGAGACCACGGTTAGCCCGAACATAACCAGCACCGTAATCACACCGGCCTGCGCCCAGCTTCCCACGGAGAATCCCAGTACCACCATGAGCAGCAGGGGCAACGCCACAATCAGCATAGATACCGGACTGATTTTGCCGTAAGTAAGGTTGCGCAGGCCAAAAATTACCTGGGCGATCAACCCCAGCCCCAGTAGAATCAGGGCTGCCCAGATGGCCAAAGGAACAATGTTTCCCATATCTACGCGTTTGCTTTTGCTTCCAAAAAGTTCCGCTCAGCTCAGGACTGTTTAGGGGCTTCAGCCTTCTCCTCCGAAGCCGTCAGCGGACGCCCGGCCTGCATCAGCACCAACGAGTCGATCAGTTCGATCGACGCCTCCTCCATGTCCACTACGATCCGGTCGATCTTTGAGACCGCATAGTTGTAGAAGAACTGCAGAATGATAGCGGTAATCAGACCGAAAACCGTGGTCAACAAGGCCACCTTGATACCACCGGCCACCAGACTGGGCGAAATATCACCGGCTTGCTCAATGGCATCAAAGGCCTGCACCATACCCACGACCGTTCCAAGGAAGCCGAACATCGGAGCCAACGAAATAAACAGGGACAGCCAGACCAAGCCGCGCTCCAGAAAACTCATCTCAATCGACCCATACGAAACAATCGCCTTCTCGACTGCCTCAATGCCCTCATCGGCTCGCAATAGACCAGCCTGGAAGACCGAAGCCACAGGCCCCCGCGTCTTAGCGCACACCTCCTCAGCCGCCTGAACTCCGCCTTCCTCCAGCGCCTTTTTTACCTGCAGGATAAACTTACGCGTATTAATGTCGGCCAGATTTAGCGTGATGATACGTTCGAAGGCGATGGCCAGACCAATAATCAGCGAAACCAGGACCGGCCACATGAAGTCGCCGCCTTCGTTAAAGCGCTGGACCAGTACATTGATAAATCCTTCGTCTCCGGCGGCAGCCTGAGGCAGCATCAGCAGCAGGCTCAGCAGTTCCATGGACGGTTTCCTCCTTCGTTCTGGTTTGTGCTACACACTCTTAATAAATAATGCGGGCTTAGAGTCGCCCGGCGTGCAACGTGGGGCATATTACCGAATTTCTTCCGCAGAGTCAATCCCGTGAATCCCGTAAACGTTCCCAATCCAGAACAGCAGCTCCCCTCCCCAAACGCAGCATTCGGTAACACTTTGAATCTATTGAGCGATAAACGGAATAACATGCGCGACGACTAAATAACCGAACGGCCCATGCTGCCTTCAGTAGCATGCCTGACCATTCCCCGTCGGTACCAAAAGCGTAAGACAACTCCCTGGTCTCGTAGTACCCACATGAAAGCCGCTTTCTTCCAAAAAATTACGAAATGCCCACCTTAGAAGAGAGTTAGGACGACACACTTTCACAAAAGTTTCTCCACAATGGGCCATTGCCGTTGCAATACGACACCGTACCGATTAAACCAGTGCCGGACAAAACGCTGCACCAGATTTGCTGCCTGCATCAGCGACGGAAGCGTATCCAGCGCTATCAATCAGGACACCTTCGGTCCCCAGACACTACGCGATCGCTGTCAGTCACCGGGTAGTACTACCATTGGCCAGTAGAACCTACTATTGCTCCAGTCAGGGTGTACCTTCTCACGACCCGCATCGGATCATGATCCTGTAGAATTGCCTGCTACAATTTTGCTGGTGAATGCGGTGCGTTCGCAAACCTCAGCACAACCCGGGTACGCCTGGACGGTGACCATCACACATACCAGCGTTCCGTGGAGCTCCTTAAGCGTGCGCTACACTATTCACGGATAAAGCCAACCGCACGGACCTGAGCGCTCGTCAACCGCCCTGCCCTTTCGCCAAGTCCGCCGGACCTCACACGCTGAACGGGCAATGGTATCCACCCCTTCGGTCTCGACAGCAGCTCTTAGACCCATGCTGATGCCTTCGGAAGCACCTTTCGGGCCTTCATCCTGCCTCGCACAGAACGAGATGGATACCGAAGGAGGACCCTATGATGGCGACAACATTCCCTGCAATGCCACTTCCGATAAGCCAACTGAATCGATGGGATCCCATAGAAAGCCTGTCACAGCTTCTGCAGAGTTTAGACGGACTTGGCTTCTGGAAAAACGGCACGGTGCTGAAATCCTACTCCTTACCAACAACATACCCAAGCCGCAGCACAGAAACCGACACATGGACTTGTCGTAGGCGTTCGGTCCTGTATCCGGACCTGTATGCCTACCTTGTCTGATCCTGTAAGGCTTGGCTTTGCCAGAAGCCCGCTGTAACTTGTGTACGAGCCGTATGAGACCCATGCAGAATCGAGACGTAGCCCGCCTGCTGCGCGAAACAGCCCGGTTGCTGGAGCTCCGTGGCGAAAATCCTTTCCGTGTACGCGCCTATGAACAGGCTGCCGCTGCAATCGAACAACTGGAGGAGCCCGTTGTCGAGCGGATACGCCAGGGTACTCTGACCGAGTTACCCGGTGTCGGACGTGGGCTGGCTGCGCAGATTCAGGAGCTGGTCGAGCAAGGCACTTCGAACGTACTGGAACGTCTCCGCCAGGAGCTTCCTCCAGGGCTTCTGGAATTGCTTACGTTGAAAGGGCTTGGACCTCAGCGGGTACGTCAGCTCTGGCAGGAGCTGAACATCACCTCGCTGGATGATCTGGAAGCAGCATTACAGGACGGTCGCCTTCATCGGCTCAAAGGTTTTGGTCCCCGTCTACGTGAACGGTTACGGGAGGAACTGACCCGCCGCCGGCGCTACCGCACGCTGCGGCTGTTGGCCCAGGCGCTTCCTGTGGCCGAAGCGCTCTGCGAACAAATACGACAGCATCCGAACGTTCAACGCGTCGCGCTGGCCGGCGCTGTTCGGCGCATGCTGGAAGTGGTAGATCGAATCGAACTGGTGGTCGTCGCTTCGCAGGAAGCCTTGCAGCAGCTACTTTCGCTCACGCAACAGCGATCCGGGCCACATGGCGAGCTCTTGTTGGAAGGCACGTTGCCGGATGGCTTTCCGTTGCGCCTGATCGTGACCTCCCCGGAATCCTTTGGTACCATCCTGTGGTGGTACACCGGATCGGAAGCGCACTGTCAGGCCTTTCTGCAGGCGTATGGTCCTCCAGCGCCCTCTCCGGAGGAAGCGGTTCTGTACGAGCGCGTAGGACTCCCCCTGATTCCTCCTGAACTACGCGAAGGGTATGGTGAGCTGGAAGCCGCTGCGCACCATGCACTTCCTCACCTGATCACGCAACAGGATCTCCGAGGTATCTTGCACAACCATTCCACCTATAGCGATGGCCGCCATACCCTCCGAGAAATGGCTGAAGCCGCACGCAGCCGAGGTTACCGCTATTTTGGCATCGGCGATCATAGCCGGTCGCTTACCATTGCCCATGGCCTCTCCGTTGCGGAAGTACACCGCCAGCAAGAAGAAATTCGTGCGTTAAACGAGAAGCTGGCACTTCATAACTTTCGCATTTTAAGCGGCACGGAATGCGACATTCTCCCTGATGGATCGCTGGACTATCCCGACGACGTACTGGCGCGCTTCGACTATGTGGTGGCCAGCGTACACACCCAATTGGAAATGGACGAAAAAACAGCCACGGAACGCATATTACGGGCCCTTCGTAATCCGTATGTCACGATTCTGGGACACCCGACAGGCCGCTTGCTGCTTCGACGTGAAGGCTATCCGCTGGACTGGGCCCGCATCATTGATGCCTGTGTTACCTACCGCGTAGCCATTGAGCTCAATGCCCATCCTCAGCGCCTTGATATTGACTGGCGACGCATCCGTGCGGCAACCACAGCGGGCATCCCCATTGTAATTAACCCGGATGCGCACGCCATCGACGAACTGGACTATGTGCGCTGGGGCGTAGCCGTCGCCCGCAAAGGATGGCTCTCACCTGATGCCTGCCTGAACGCTCGGGAACTGGACGACTTAGAAGCCTGGCTCCAACAACGTCGCACTTCCGGTTAAAATGAGGCGCCTGTTGTTTCCATTCATCCTTGTGCTGCTGGGCCTGCTGATGGTTTTCAGTGGGTATCACTATCTCGTTCAGGCTGTCCGGCACCCTCCTTCGCAGCGCTCCATCGCCGGCCTCCAAGCCCCCGTTACGCTGCAGATCCTTCCCGGTCATCTGGTCAGCATCCGAGCGGCCCACCTGGATGATGCACTGACGGCCCTGGGCTATGCGCATGGGCTCTGGCACAGCTGGCCCCTGCTCCTCTGGCGTCAGGCAGCACTGGGCCGTCAGACCGAATGGTTTGGTCCTTCCACCGTACTTCTCGACAGCCTGGTGCATGCCCTGTTACTTCCTGAACAATCCCGAACTGCTTATGAACAGCTACCCTCACACGCTCGTCACCGCCTGCTTGCCTACACCCAGGGACTTCAGGCCGCCCTTCTGGAGCGACCGACAACCCTTCGGGATGAACAGGTTTTGCTCAACCTTCCCATTGATCCCTGGCAACCCTGGCACAGCCTCGCCATCGAGCGCTTGCTGGCCCTGCTGATGCTGCCGCATACCACAGATGAGGCCATCGCCGGCCTGTCAGCACTTCGCTCCTGGCTACACCTCTATGGCTTCCACCACAGCATGGCCTGGGTACGATCGACCACCGACGGAAGTCTGCAATGCTACATGCGTTACGTCTACGGCGATCTGGCCCTCCCCTTCTTCCAGGAAGTGCTGATCCTACTGCCAGACGACACGCTTCGCCTTGTAACTATTCCAGGCACCCTGCTCTTTCTGGCCGGCCAGACCGGTCAACATACCTGGTATCTGTTACCAACTACCCAGCCAGCTACCCTGGAAAGGCGCCCCCGGACCGCCCTTTCATTACAGCCCGTTTATACGCGTTTTCGCCTACCCGACGGCAGCGAGCGCCTGCTGCAACGTGCGCAGGCTGGTGATGCCCTGGTTCTTGCAGAACCTGCTCCAGACACCGTATTGCTGCTTCGATGGGCCGGTTTGACTCCAGTCAGCGACCTGCCGGCCTGGCTCGCCCTGCTATCGAACCACGTTCCTACATTTCGGCTGTTCGAAGGCGCAGGGATCCGGCTTACGGCCGATGGTCGCTGGCACCTCCTCGGACATCCCCGGATTGTTGGATCCTTGAACGATGGTGTCCTGATTGGCCAGACCCCCTGGCATCAATGGATCGCCCACCGCCTCCGAGATCTACCCCCGACCCCTGCCTTTCCGGACGATGCGCACAGCCGCTGGGCTCATCAGCAGCTGGCAACGTTACTTCCTGTGTTGGATCCCCTGCGTTTTACGGATACGCTGTCTCACGAAGCCTATACGCTGCTCCGTAACTGGGATGCTACCTACAATGCTGCCAGCCTGGGTGCTACCATCTTTGATTACTGGATCAGCCGCTATCTGGAATCCGGTGGCACATTGCCCTTACCCACCTCACCCGATCCGCTACGGTCCCACTATGTCCAGGTCTTGCAAGCTGCCTTCGACGCCGTCGTCGATACGCTGGCGCATCGTCTGGGCCCCGATCTCAACCTGTGGCGCTGGGAGCGGGCCCACACTCGGCGACTGGCTTTTCCGGTGTGGTCACACCTGGCTCATCTTCCTGCCGCTGCTCGTTATGCGCCCCTGTTGTTGCCCGGCACCGGCCATCCATCTACCCTTTCATGGGGAGGATCCCCGTTGCTCCGCGAACGACCGGCACCGGCGTTCTGGGAGGGGTGGACGACACTTTCCGATACAACCGTTTTCTCTGTGCGGCGCTTATGGCTTGAGATTGATCGGTTTATGGCACGTTATCGCCTCCCTACTCGGCCTTCAGCGTGGCCCTTGCACCCTACCTCGCCCCTCCACACTATACGCCTGATGCCGCGTTGAGCATGCTCAAACGCCGATTGCTTCCAGCGCCAGCCCGATCGTCTGCAACTGCAACCGCATAGCGACCGGCAGTGGCAACGCCCGAAGTCCAAACAGACGGCGTGCCTCGTCCAGCGATTGCCCTTTTTCCACACGCAGGCGAAGCTCTGGCAGCTGTTCCCGTAATTCGAGATAGGCCACAGGCACACCCGGCGGTGAGGGCCGATGCCGAACCACGAACAACGGTAACTCGGTCACCAGACAAAGTGGATCGCCCCCCAGACGCCGCACAAATTCCATTGAACTCATCCGAAAGTGCGAAGCCGTCTGCGCGTCGCCCTGTGCCAGAAAGAACGTGCGCATGGCTTCACCTTCAGGAGTGGTCATAAAGCCGGGCCCCAGATAGAAAAATCCTTTTTCGCCTTTGCGGTTATGATCATGCAGTTCGAGCCCGGCTACACGGACCGCTTCTATAAAGGCCCGTTGCAGCGCTTCCGTACGAAATGACCAGTGGCGCTCGATAAGCAGCAGCGCTCCTTCCGCAAAGCCCATACTGTGCAGGTTGATGTACAACGCGAAAGGTGCGTATGCCTGCAAAAAGCGGGCAATAGCACGGTTTTCGACACGAAGATCCGGGTAGCCAAACTCCAGGTCACGTCCCGGAAGCTCCCGCACAATGCCGGTCAGGTAAGCCTCCAGCGAGGGCCAGCGTTCGGTCCAGCTTCGGTTGCGGAGCTCGCCATCCGGGTTGATGTGAGGCAGTATGACAAACCGCACGCGCTCCAGCAATGGCTGTAAAAGATCGGGCCGTCGCATGCCTTCCGTGATCAACCAGCGCAACGTTTCGGGACCCACCGGCTCGTCGGCATGGGCTCCGGCCAACAACAGGACGGATCGCTGGCCTCGTCCCATCACTACGGCATCCAGCGGTCGTCCTTCTTCACTCTGGCCAATCTGGTGGAAGGTTGCCAGCCCGTCACTGGACCGGCAGGCCTGCTCAATTGCCGCGCGCACCATCTCCTGTGTCCGAAATACGGGCGCTGCTTCTTCTGGAAGCAGCGCAGCCAGCCGATCTGCCCACCGCATGGTATTCATCGACTATTGTGTTTTGTCCAGCTTGTCATCCAACCCGGAGAAACGTTCCACCAGCTTGCGTGCTTCAGGTGCTCGGGCTACTACAAAATCCCAGGTAGCCGGCACCACGGCGGCTACCGGCTCGTACAGCGGCGAAGCGCGTCGGGCAGCCGGTCCAGGCAGATCGAACACGCGCAGCACCAGAAACAGCAAGCTCAGGAGCAGTACCGCCTTGAACCCACCTACCAGCGCCCCCAGCAATCGATTGAGCAGCGATAACTTGATAGCTCCCAGCAAGGCCTCAGTAGCTCGAATGGCCAGCCAGACGCCTACCTGCACGGCCAGAAACACCAGCATGAACCCAATGAGCGGCCCCACCCGGGGCGACAGGCTCAAGCTGGTGACCACCAGCTTTCCTACCGGCTCCATGGCCGAAATGCCTACCACAATGGCCAACACAAACCCTACGATACTGGCCACCTGGCGCACGCCGCCGGTTGCAAACCCGCGCACCATACCCAGCCCAATCAACACCAGCATGAACCAGTCGAGTGGCGTTAGTGCCGTCATGAAGCTGATTCGCGCTGAGTTAGCAGCTCTCGGGCCAGCTCACTGACGCGGCGTCCGTCGGCTTGCCCACGCATACGTGCCATCGCCTCTTTCATCACACGCCCCATGTCGCGGACCGAACGAGCCCCCACCGATTCGATAATCTCTTCCAGAACGTCGCGGATCTCTTCGTCACTGAGCTGACGTGGCAGGTATGCTTCAATGATTTTTAACTCTTCTGTTTCCTTCTGCACCAGATCGTCCCGTCCCGCTGCACGGAACTGTTCGATAGCCTCACGACGGCGTTTGGCCTCTTTTTGCAATACTTCCAACTCCTGTTCAGGGGTCAGCGTGGCCTTTCCTCCTTTGCGTTCGGCGATCTCTCGTTCCGTCAGAGCGGCCTGCAGCGCTCGAATCGTGCGCAACCGCGCCGTATCGCGTGCCCGCATGGCCGCCTTCAGATCCTCGGTCAAGCGTTCCTTCAATGACATGGCCCGTTTCTGTGCTGGCGAAAAGGTTTGCTAAAAAATACACATTCTTTCTGTCTTCGACAGCCCGGCTACCGAAAGATCAACCGAAAGGCCGCCACCCCTAATCCCAACTGCGCAATGCCCAGCGCAATGCCAGCCCGAAGATCAAGTGCCCGGATACGCGGGCGCAACGTCGGATCTCCGGTTTCTTCATAACGTGCATAAAGCCGGTCCGCCTGAAATTTGTAGTGAACAGATACGGCCGTCGCAGCCACGGCCACGCCAAGTGCAGCATATGTAATCCAGCGCCGACGGCGTACGGTGGGTCCTCCGGGCTGCACCTCAGGAACGGACGTTTCCAACGGTTGCAGATAGACCCGATGGCGATTCCATACCTGCTGTCCGGGCCACAGGGCAACCGGAGCGTAGCCAGGCCGGACGAGATAAAGTGTATCCTGAAGCGGCGCTTCGAAGGCGTCCCAGAAAGGGGTTTCGCCCAGGAATCGCTGGCGTTCGGATTGCCTCACAAAAATACGGGCCCCAGAAGGCACTGACTCGATACGGTAGTGGTATCGGAAAGTCACCGTGATTTGAAGTGTATCAGCCGTGGTGTCTGGCAACATGACTGTACGGGCTGGAATGGCCCAGGTATCACCTTCGGGGGGCACCACGCGCAACATGCGTTTGCCAGCAGGTAATCGGAAGATGTGATAGCGCGCAGGTCCCAGCAACACTGAATCGGCATAGACCAGCGCTTCCGGCCAGTTTGTGCTGAGCACGATGACCGGCTGCGTCTGGCCTGGAATTGCCAGCCAGCACGTAAAGCTCAGGCTAAGGATGTGTGGCCACTTCATGAGTGGTTTGCAGCAGATAAACCTGCCGGGGACGCGTCAAAACGACCAATCCGAAAGCAGATCTCTCCAGATCAAGCACTCCCCCTTTCAGCCTAGTTTCCCAGCGCAGAACGCCGGTTGCCAGCTCCAGCGCCACCAAGCGGCCGTGCAGGTCTCCTACGTAGAGCACGCCAGCCGTGGTATCGGCTACGGGTGCCGCCACCATGGCAGTCCCGCCCGTCCACGACCAGCGCAACGTGCCAGTGGCGCGTGTCAGCGCTCGGACGACGCCGTCACTTCCGGCCACATACACGGTCTGTTCGACGACCACGGGCGTTGTGAGCTGGATGGAGGTATCGGGCAGTGCCAAGGTCCAGGCCACTGTGCCGGAGGCGGCCTGCAGCGCTACCAGTCGGCCCCGTGTGGTGGGCAAAAGTACCCGATCATCGACTGGAAGAGGATCGACATACACAGGCCAGCATTGCTGCTGCCAGCGCAACCGGCCTGTTTCGGTCTCCAAGGCCACTACCCGTCCCCGTTTGTCGGCTACCACCAGCAGATCCCCTACTCGAATCGGCCGTGCGCGCACGCCTTCCAGACCGGTCACCTCGGGCTCCTGCACCCAGCGTGCTTGTCCGTCTCGCACATCCAATGCATACACCCGTCCCCACCGCTCGGCCACATACACGACGTTGCCTTCCAGCGTCAGACTGGCCTCCACGCCATTACCTACGTGACGCCAGACGATCCGGCGGCGATACAGGTCGTAGGCCACTACTGAAGCTCCACCAAGGGCTACCGGTACTACGAGTACAGTCCCGTGCAGCACCGGCGCTCCCAGCAGGTCCCGCCCTGCATCAAGCACCCCACGTCGGCGGCCTTTGGGCAGTTCAAACGCATGCACGTCGCCCTTTCGATTGGTGACCAGCAGGAGGCGGCCAGCCACAAATGCCCGGGCCGGTGCGGCCTCAACGCCACGCTGCCAGCGTACCCCCAGCGGAGGCGCCACCGTCCATCGTGCTGTTACCGGGGACACCAGCATCCTCTCGGGCACCTGCAACGAGCGACAGCCGCCTTCTGTAAGCAACATGGCCAGTCCGATCGACCCCCACACCCAGTGCTTCAAAAATCCCATCCAAAGAAAAACTGACGGAAAAACCGTTCGCGATATCGAAAGCCATCACGGTAACGATAGCCCATATCGTAGCGCAACACTAACCCACCCAGCAGATTCAGCCGGAAGCCCAGACCAACGGCACCGATTGTTTCCCCTGTGTAAAGTTGCGGCTCCCGACGATCGTAGCGATCGTTCCACGCATGGGCCGCATCGAAGAACAACGCCCCCCGCAGGTTAGCAATACCAAACGGTGCCAGCAGTGGCATGTAAAGCGAAGGGGCTTCAAGGATCGGGAAACGCAGCTCATGGGAGGTAAACCAGAGCTTGCGCCCTCGTACGTTAAACAGTGGAAAACCACGCAGATCCCAGCTTCCTCCCAGAAACCACAGCCGTGCTTCACGACCTTCGTTGATGCGGAGCAGTCCCCAGGAAGCCAGCGTGACGTTGCGCGTCAGGCGCAGATAGTGGCGTACATCCAGGCTCAGTGTATAGTAGCTGACGTTGGCGTAGCGCAGATCGGTGGTATATCCCAACGTCAGATTGGCCCGCCCCCCCTCAACCGGTCCGTTGGCCCCATAGAGCGCATGGTCATGCACCAGGGCCAGCGCATTCGACAGAAGCAGGGCCCGACGTCGGACACCTCGGATGGCTACGCGTTTGTCGCTCCAGGCCAGCGCCGTGTGCAGCTCAAGACGACGGAAGGTAGAAAGTGGATAGCTCAGCGCCCCGTAGGTGCCCACCAGTTCTTCCCAGAGCAGCGGATATTCGGCGGCAGCATCTGGGTCGGTCAGGTCGAAACGCAGGCCGGCAAACCGATAGATTCCGTAGCCAACATTTGTGCGACGGTGGAGCTGCACGCGGGAGACGGCCACGTTCAACCCTTTGAGCAGCTCGCCACTTCCCCGCCCCGTGTGAAAAACCGTCACGTACCACCGGTCATCGCCCAGTAGATCTGAAAAAGCCAGCGCGGCACCGCCCGTTGTACCCCAGAGTGCGCTCTGGCTGATGCTGATGCCGCCATAGGCTATATCCAGACTGTAACGTCGATGGTAGGGTCGGCGTCGGACGCCGCTCTCGGTCGAAAGACGTCCGGGCTGCCACGGGGGAGGGCTGCCCAGCAATGCCACCGTCGCCTGCTGATACGGACGGGCCAGTCGCTCGGCCACATTCGGGATATAGCGAATGGTGAACCGATAGTGCTCAAACGCGCTGAAGAGCAGGTGTCCGTCGGACGTCCATATGGGATCAAAGGCAGCGGTGGCCAGATTGGTCAATCGGTAAAGTCGCCGCACCGGCGGCCCGACAGCCTGTGCCCCTGTCTCAGGATAGGCAGTCGCTACCGGACGGACAGACAGCCGGGGCATCACTTCGACCGCCCAGATGTTCTGTGGGCTAAAACGACCCTCGTCCCCCATCACCGCACTGGCAAACACGACGTAGCGGCCATCCGGGCTCCACCGGGGCTCCCGATCACGCCGCCATCCATCGGTGAGCTGGCGAATCTGCCCGGTAGCAAAGTCGTAGAGAAACAGATTCATCCCGTACCGTTCGCCCCAGGCCGTGCGGTCTGAGGCAAAGGCCAAATAGCGGCCGTCTGGACTCCAGGACGGATCGCGATCGTCATAAAGGTCACGTGTGAGCCGCTCAAGCTGGCCGCTCGCGGTATCCAGCACATAAAGATCGATCCATCCCCCGTCGTCGATCGCACTGAAGGCCAACCGCTTGCCGTCCGGGCTCCAGGTCGGGCTATAGAGCGCCACCAGATGGGGGAATCGGTACGTGCTAAGCAGTGCTTCCCGTTCCAGATCGTACAGATGCAATACATCTCCTGCACCACTCCGGGTCGTGAAGGCCAGAACGCCGGCGAACGATACATCCATGCGGTCTTCCAGCAAGCTCACCGACTCAAAGCGTTCGCTCCGGCCGGTACGAATCAGCACCCGTGGCGTACCTGTTGGCCGATAGGTCGCATCAACCGGAATCGCATACAGGCTGGTGGAGGTGCCCTCGTTGCCCAGATAGTACACAAATCGCTGGCCATCACGCCGTCGATACACCACCGGTTTTGTGCTGATCCCCCGCGCCACGATTGCCCGGGAAGCCAGTGAGGGCAGCGTGCGATGCGGCAGCATCGGTAGATAGCGCAGCTTCAACCAGCGCTCCCACCGATCTGATATCCGGTAGAAATCTTCGCCCAGTACGTGCTCCATCACACGCCGAAAGTCACGATCCATCCAGAACTGCTCGATCAGCTCCAGCAGTTTTTCCTCGCCGTAGGTCTCGGCAATGAAGTGGCAAAGCGCCTCCCCTTCTTTGTACATGAGAAAGGTGCCATACGTGCGATCCATGTTTTCCAAGGGGGCCAAGTAGTTCGCATAGAGCGCATCTCGAAGGATCATCTCATGCTGGTCGTCTGGCGGCCCCGACCAGTACTCAGCCAGTCCTTCGGTAAACCACAAGGGCAGATAACGATCGGGAGGCATCCGATGATCACGCAATACCTGAAGCGCCCGATGGAACGTAAACACGTGGACGAGTTCGTGCCAGATCACTCGCCGAAAACGATAGAGATTGCCGCTGGCCGGAATCACAACCCGCCCTTTGATCAGCTCGAAAAAGCCAGCCACGCCTTCCGGGACAAAGCCCGGTATTGTGTTTGTCTGCTGGAAATGATAAGGCGCCGCATAAAAAATAATCGGTGTACGCTGCGGCAGGGCATAGTTAAAGCGCTGCTGGAGTGTGCGATAGGCCTCCTCGGCAAAGTAGGCGCCATGCTCGGCCAGCACCTGCATTTCGGGATAGTAATAAATGTCAAAGTGCTCTGTCTGCAACACATGCCAGTCGAAGCGCTCGTACTGGATTTTGTTTTTCCCGAAGTGTGCCTCGTAGAACTGAGCTGACGCAGCCGATACTGTCAGCACATACAATCCCAGCCCCGGCAGCAAAGCACGCATGGCGCCCGATGGCCGCAGATGACCCTGGCTGTTGCGTTCACCATCTGTTCACAGGCTACGCCAACCGACAGCGACCGTTCCGGCCAGCTTCATGTAAGCCCGTGAGGCACCAGCGCACAAGGCCCTGCCCCAATCCGCTCCGCTGCTCATGCGCCGCCATCTGCAGGCGCTCACATATTCCGCCGATACTCGCCGCCCACTTCAAACAGGGCCTGCGTGATCTGTCCCAGCGAGCAGTAGCGTACGGACTCCATCAGCTCGGCGAAGACGTTCTCGCCGCGACGCGCCACCTGCTGCAACCGCGCCAGCATCTGCGGCGCCCGGTGGGCATTCCGCCGCTGGAAAGCGCGCAGGTTTTCGAGCTGATGCCGCTTTTCCTCTTCGTGCGAGCGCATCAGCGCCGTCGGTGCATCGTGCGATTCGCCGTTTTTGGGCAGGAACGTATTCACCCCGATAATGGGCAGCTCGCCGCTGTGCTTCTTGCGCTCATAGAGCAGCGACTCTTCCTGGATTTTGCCGCGCTGATACATCGACTCCATGGCCCCCAGCACCCCACCCCGGCGATCGATGCGCTCGAATTCTTGCAGCACCGCCTCCTCGACCAGATCGGTCAGTTCTTCGATAATGAAGCTTCCCTGCAGCGGATTTTCGTTCTTGGCCAGGCCCAGCTCTTTGTTGATGATCAGCTGAATTGCAATAGCACGCCGGACGCTCTCTTCGGTCGGGGTCGTAATGGCCTCGTCGTAGGCGTTGGTATGCAGTGAGTTGCAGTTGTCATAGATGGCCATCAGCGCCTGCAGTGTCGTGCGGATGTCGTTGAAGGCGATTTCTTTGGCGTGCAGGCTACGACCGGACGTCTGGATGTGGTATTTGAGTTTCTGGCTGCGTTCGTTGGCGCCGTATCTGTCCCGCATCACCACAGCCCAGATGCGTCGGGCCACGCGTCCGATCACGCTGTACTCCGGGTCCATGCCATTCGAGAAGAAGAACGACAGGTTCGGTGCAAAGTCGTCGATGTGCATGCCCCGGCTCAGGTAGTATTCCACGTACGTGAAGCCGTTGGCCAGCGTAAAGGCCAGTTGCGTGATCGGGTTGGCCCCTGCCTCGGCAATGTGGTACCCCGAAATGGAGACCGAATAGAAGTTGCGGACCTTGTGGTCAATGAAATACTGCTGCACGTCGCCCATCAGGCGCAGCGCGAACTCGGTCGAAAAAATGCAGGTGTTCTGCGCCTGGTCTTCCTTGAGGATGTCGGCCTGGACGGTGCCGCGCACGACGGAGAGCGCCCGGGCTTTGATGTTCTCGTACGTTTCTCGATCAAGCAGTCCCCATTCGACCAGCTCGGCGCCGCTGGTGCCCAGCAGGCCCAGTCCGGTGCCGTCATGCGTGGGCGGCAGGTCGTCGACCCGTCCCTGTGGTCCGAACGGCACGTAGCGCGGACGGTCATCCCCCAGCCGCTCGGCAATAGCCCGCTCGACCTCCTCCCAGCGCCCGATTTCGCGCAGGTAGTACTCCACCTGTTGATCGATGGCCGTATTCAGGAACATGGCCAGGATCATGGGCGCCGGCCCGTTGATGGTCATCGACACGCTCGTCTTCGGGTCGCACAGGTTGAAGCCCGAGTAGAGCTTCTTCATGTCGTCGAGCGTGCAGATCGACACGCCCGCATTGCCGATCTTGCCGTAGATGTCCGGGCGTTCATCGGGGTCGCGGCCGTAAAGCGTAACCGAGTCGAAGGCGGTCGAAAGCCGCTTGGCCGACATGCCTTCCGAGATGTAGTGAAAGCGGCGGTTGGTACGCTCGGGCGTCCCCTCGCCCGCAAACATGCGCGTAGGTTCTTCTTCTGTGCGTTTGAAGGGATAGACGCCAGCCGTGTAGGGGAAGTAGCCGGGCAGGTTCTCCAGCAGCGCAAAGCGCAGGCGTTCGCCGGGGTCTTCATAGCGCGGCAGCGCCACCCGTGGCACCCGGGTGCCCGAGAGCGACGTATGGTAAAGCGGCGTATGGATCTCCCGGTCCCGCACTTTGTAGGTGAACGTCTCCTGTCGGTAGCGCTCGGCCGTGGCGTCCCACTCTTCCAGGATGCGCTTGCAGCGCGCGTCGAGCTTGTCCCACCAGTGGCGGATCATCTGATCCAACCGCTCCAGCAGCAGCTCCCGATCTTCAGGCGCCCAGCGTTCCACCTGGCGCCGCGCGCCCACTGCCTCGCCCCATTTCCGCGCGTAGGTTACCTGCTCTTCGACCCACTTCCGGTAGTTACGGCAGGTCTCGACAATCTCGCCCAGGTAGCGCTCGCGCCTCGGCGGAATAATGGCCTGCTGTTCGGGATCGACCTCCGGCAGCTCTTCCGGCTTGAACAGACGGGAAGCTCGCCCGAAATGGAAGCGTTCGTTGAGCAGATCCAGCAGCGCCAGGTAAAGCCGCGTCGTGCCCGGATCATTGAAGTGCGAAGCCATAGTGGGGAAAACGGGCATGGCTTCGGGCGGCTGGTCGAAGGCGCCCCGGTTGCGCTGCACCTGCTTACGGATGTCCCGAAGGGCATCCTGGCTTCCTCGTTTTTCGAACTTGTTCAGCACAATCAGATCCGCCAGATCCAACATGCCGATCTTTTCGAGCTGGGTCGGGGCGCCATAGTCCTGGGTCATGACGTAGAGCGTAACATCGGCCAGATCGGCAATTTCCGTGTCGCTCTGGCCGATGCCCGCCGTTTCGACGAAGATCAGGTCGAATCCGGCCGCCCGGCACACCTCAATGGCCTCCTGCAGCGATTCGGTAATGGACCGGTGGGCCTGGCGTGTAGCGAATGAACGCATGTAAACACGGTCGCCATGCTCGCCGTAGAGCGCATTCATGCGGATGCGGTCGCCCAGCAGCGCGCCCCCCGTGCGCCGCCGGGTCGGATCGACCGAAAGCACGGCGATGTGGATGTCTTCAAAATCGTTCAAAAAGCGACGGATCAGCTCATCGGTCAGCGTCGATTTACCGGCCCCGCCGGTGCCGGTGATGCCCACCACCGGTGCCGTACGCACCTCGGCGGCCGGTGCGCCGTCGCCTCCGGCTGGTTCCGGCACCAGACGGGCCGGCACCTGCTCCAGCAGTCGCGACTCGATGGCCGTCAGCACCCGGGCCAGCGCTTTTTTGTCTCGCTGCCGCACCCGCTCCAGCTCTGCTTCTTCGAGCTGCCGCACAGTCGGGAAGTCGCATTGCTCCAGCATGTAGTTGACCATCCCCTGCAAGCCCATGCGCAGCCCGTCCTCCGGCGAAAAGATTTTGCAGACGCCGTAGGCTTCCAGCTCCCGGATTTCCTCGGGCACGATCACCCCGCCGCCTCCACCGAAGACCTTGATATGCGAAGCGCCCCGCTCACGTAGCAGGTCAATCATGTATTTGAAGAACTCCATGTGCCCGCCCTGGTAGCTTGAGACGGCAATGCCCTGCACATCCTCCTGAATGGCCGTCTCGACGATCTCCTGCACGGAACGATTATGCCCCAGGTGAATGACCTCGGCGCCACTGGCCTGCAACAGCCGACGGATCAGGTTGATGGCGGCGTCGTGCCCGTCGAAGAGGCTGGCCGCCGTCACAAAGCGGATGCGGTGCTTGGGTTTATAGACACGCGGTTCCATGATTAACTTCGATTTTTGCAAGCGCTTCCGTCCATAAAAAACAATGAACCCCTCTATAATGATTCATTCAGTCTGTCAATAATACCACGGAAATCTGGAATAATCTGGGCGTCGCTTCTCCAGAAAGGCATCTCTTCCTTCCCGCGCTTCTTCGGTCATATACGCCAGGCGTGTGGCTTCGCCAGCAAACAACTGCTGGCCGATGAGTCCGTCGTCGATTAGATTGAATGCATATTTGAGCATGCGGATAGCCGTCGGGCTTTTCCGGTTGATTTCAGCGGCCCATTCCAGCGCGACCTCTTCAAGTTTTTCGTGGGGTACCACGGCGTTGACCATCCCCATCTGGTAGGCTTCCTCGGCTGTATAAGTACGCCCCAGGAAAAAAATCTCGCGGGCACGCTTCTGCCCCACCATGCGGGCCAAGTAAGCCGATCCAAACCCCCCGTCAAAGCTGGCCACGTCCGGATCGGTCTGTTTGAACAGGGCATGCTCCCGACTGGCAATCGTCAGATCACATACCACATGCAGGCTATGTCCACCACCCACCGCCCACCCGGGTACGACGGCAATAACTACCTTGGGCATGAAGCGGATCAATCGCTGGACCTCCAGAATATGCAGTCGGCCCATGCGGGCCTTTGCAGCGGGCGTATCGTCTCTCGCTTCATATTGATACCCCGACGGCCCACGCACACGCTGATCCCCACCGGATGAGAAGGCCCATTTACCGTGCTTTTTCGAAGGGCCGTTGCCTGTCAACAGTACCACCCCAACATCTGGCGTCTGACGAGCATGGTCAAGTGCCTGATAGAGCTCATCGACCGTTTTTGGACGAAAGGCATTGAGCACTTCCGGTCGGTTGAAGGCAATGCGGACCGTACCCTGATCCTTGGCGCGGTGATAGGTAATGTCCTCAAACTGAAAGCCTTCGACTTCAACCCAGCGATCCGGATCAAAAATCGCCGAAACCATTGTGATCACTCCGCTTTTTCGTGGAACACCTTGTGCTCGCTGTAGGGGCAATATAGCATGAAGGGGACCTCCCCTGCTATGGATTTTCGGGCCAGGCCAGGGCCCAGACGTATCCTTCGCGCAGGTCGGCTACGACGCGCCAGCGCGCGCCGTCTTCCAGGTAGACCCACCCCTGCGTCGGCGCTTCAAGTACCAGGCGAAGCCGCCGCGGCGAGCAGCGCAGTCCGAGACCCAGGCCTTTCAGCACTGCCTCTTTCAAAGCCCAGCACCAGACGGTCGCCTGCTCAGGCTGCATCTTGAAATGGCGAAGCACCGGATGTTCGTCCGGGTGCAGCACGTAGCGATAAAGTTCTGGCGACCGGGGTTTGAGACGCTCCAGGTCAGCTCCTACAGGATGGCGGGCAGTCACCGCCAGTGCCACATCGTCAGCATGGGCGATCGACACAAATAGATCAGTGCCAGGCACGCAGGGGGGCTCATCAGGACGTGCCACAATGGGCACGCGGTCGGGCGTCGTGCCCAGGCGCTCGGCCAGCACCTGACGAGCGGCTGCACGCCCCAGCAGAAAGGAACGACGGCGCTGCACCCGGCGGAATCCTTTCAGTCGTCGGCGCTCGTCTTCTGAAAGCCACGTGCGCCACGTCGCTTCACAGGCTGGATCGTAGCGCAGCCAGCACCAGGTGATCGTCTCCGGCAGTATCATGTTTCCGTCAACGAAAAAAGGCAGGGCTGGTGCCCTGCCTTTCACATCTCGGGTGAATCACACGATTCAAGAGGTTGCAACCTTCGCCATCGCCTCTTTGTAGTACTGGGCCACCTGGTCCCAGTTGACCACGTTCCACCAGTTCTGGATGTATTCGGCGCGGCGATTCTGATACTTCAAATAGTAGGCATGCTCCCAGACATCCAACCCCAGAATGGGGGTATGGCCCTGCATGTAGGGGCTGTCCTGGTTGGGCAGTGAATAGACCTGAAGCCCGCCGTTTTCGTCCACGACCAGCCAGGCCCAGCCACTTCCGAAGCGTCCGGCAGCCTCGGCCGAAAACTTCTCCTTAAAAGCGTCGAACGATCCAAACGTCGACTTGATGGCCTCGGCCAGTTCTCCGGTGGGCTCACCACCGCCATTGGGCTTCATGATCGTCCAGAACAAGCTGTGGTTGGCATGCCCACCACCGTTGTTGCGCACCGCCGTGCGGATCGACTCGGGGACCTCATTGATACCGCGCAGTAGCGCTTCAATCGACTTGTGCTGCAGTTCTGAATGGCCCTCAAGCGCCTTGTTCAGCTTGTCCACATAACCCTGATGGTGCTTCGTGTAGTGGATTTCCATCGTCCGGGCGTCGATATAGGGCTCGAGGGCATCATACGCATAGGGCAACGGGGGCAGCGTAAAAGCCATAGCGTCTCCTTGATTTGGTTTTGGGGTGCTGTGCCTCGGATCGCCGCAGCATTCCTCCCACGGGAGGAGCTCTAACGGAAAAAACTCAGAGAAAGTTTTCGGGGTTAACCAGATCGTAACACTTCAAGCAATCGGTGATAGTCACGCGTGCTGAGCTTGCCCTGCGCTCTCAGTTGTGCCAGGGCAGCCTGCACCGCTGCATGATCGGTCCGTGCATTGGAGGGGTCATGCGCCATCGGAGTGCGCAGCATCGCTTCCTGCAGAAAGCGCGCCACGTAGGGGGCCGCTTTGGGCTTACCGGAAAAGTCCATGGAGAGCGTGAATGTGGCACGGCCGCGGTTAACCTGCAATTCAATCCGTCGGCCACCCAGCAACCGCCGTTTCAACTCAACGCCCACAAGATCTTCGTATAGGACGGTTTGGGGCGGCTCCAGATCCATATTCTGAAAGATAAACCGATCGCGCAAAAAAACGGCTCCGTCTCGTCCCGTCCCCATCCATGTGGCATCGTAGAGGGCCAGCACTTCGTGCGGTGCCACTCCATGGGCATAGTCGGCCAGCGCTCCCCGAAGCCGATCTTCAGGGATCTCCGGGGCCACGAACAGTCCCCACTGCGGGGCGTGGGGAATCAGCTCACGAATCAACGCTTCCATAGTCCCTCACTGCTTTCGACGTAGCCGGGCGGCAAAAGCTCCATCCATTTGATCACGAGGCGGCCAGGTGGCAAAGAAGCCTTCTTCCGTGACCATCTCGGCCGGCACCCACCGCGCAGCGCTTTCTACGGTAAACTCAGGATGCCTGGCCAGAAACGAGCGGACGCGCGCTTCATTCTCATCCGGCTCGATCGTACAGGTGCTATAGACAAGTATGCCACCGGGACGCACCAGCTGAGCTGCGGCTTCCAGCAGCTCATCCTGTAACCGAACCAGTTCGTCCAGATCTTCTGGACGGCGATGCCAGCGCAGATCAGCCCGTTTGGCCAGCACTCCCAGACCGGAACAGGGAACATCAAGCAGCACCCGATCGGCCTTCAGCTCGGGATAGCGTTCCGGTACCTGGCGCAGGTCGATCGCCTCGACCTCAATGCTGGTCAGCCCTTGCTGCAAGGCCGCCTTTCGAATCAATTCCGCACGCCGGGAATGTACATCAAAAGCTACCACACGTCCGTGGTCACGCATGCGTGTAGCAATATAGGTCGTTTTGCCGCCTGGGGCCGCACAGGCATCAACGATGGTCTCCTCTGGGTGCGGATCCAGCAAGCGCACGACCAGGCCGGCACTTTCGTCCTGAACCGTTAACAATCCCTTCTCGATCAGTCGATCTTGTAGGATCGGCCCCAGACGCCGCACCCGAATGAAATCATCCAACACCGGTGACGGCTCGGCCTCGACGCTGCGATCGGCCAGGCGATGCAGTACCACGTGGCGCGCGATGCGATCGGTGCGCACGCGCACGCCGAACCAGGGGCGTTCGTTATAGTAGCGCAGGAGTGCCTCGGTGCTATCCGCTCCGTACCGGGCCAACCAGCGGCGCACCACCCAGGTTGGATGCGCGTAGCGAATGGCCAGATCTTCAGCCAGATCGCCTGTCTGCGGCTGTGGCAAAAAGTCACGCTGGCGCAATAGGGTGCGAAGCACCGCATTTACAACGGCGCCGGCCCGGGGACGCACAAGCTTCCGGGCCAATCCAACAGCTTCGTGCAGCACTGCATAGGGCGGTGTATCCGTAAAGAGTAATTCATAGAGCCCCAGCCGCAAGATTTGCCGCAATTTTGGTTCTATGCTGTCGTAGCGCCCTTGGTAAACTTGCGCCAGCAGAAAGTCAAGCCAGCGGCGCCAGCGCGTTACACCGGCAACATACTCCGTGGTCCGTCGGCCAGCTTCGGGTTCCAGCTCATCGGTCAGGCCGGCCGATGTCAGTCGATTGGCATAGGCCTGATCCTTTTCAATGCGCACCAGCAGGCGCACGGCCTCCCGGCGAGCCGGATCCAGACGTTTACGCGACCTTCGCACGCGCGACATTGGCATGGACAACGATCACCCCTATTGCTGTAACAAGGGGAGCACCAGATAGGGTATCAGAAGAACTCGTTGTATGGAGGCGTCCCCTTGACTCGGAAATAAACGAATTGCAATAACGGAAGAGTTTCCTCCGGACGCGTATCGTACCGCAAACGCCCGTCAATCCAGACACGCATGCGCACCCCGGCCGCCCCGGGAAGCAAGCGGGCAAAGAATCGTTCTCGTAGCCGGATATCGTACCGCTGTTCATAAGGCAGTTGGATCTGCAACGTATCGGCCGTTAGCAGATACACCACCAGCGTATCACGCAGCGGCGTGCCAAATTCGTCCAGCACAGCGGTCCGCTGCAGCAAGAAATTGGCCGAGGTAACCAGCACCAGGGTGCTATCCGTGCTTCCTTCAATACGAAGCCGTGCTTCCTCCGGGGCGTCCTGTCCCCTGAAAAGATCACAGGCGCCCAGCAAAAGCAAGCAGCCTATGCTGCTCAGCTTCAGACCATAACCCCATCCGCGCATCATACAACCCAAACGCTTGTCTCGGAAAAAAAGAAAAGTGGAGGTGCCGGAAACCTGCGCCGGCACCTCCATTTCACTTACACCTACTGTTCAGGTTCAGTCAATATACGGATTCGCACGGCGTTCAATAACGGTAATGGGGAAGAAAGTCCCCGGTCGACGCACCGCCGTCCCATCCGGCCGCCATTCAGGCGACGGATCATCGAAGCGATAATGATCCGCCAGGCGCCGTCCCTGCAGAAACAGGTAGGCCTGTCGGCTGAACCGAAGCATCTCGATTGGTTCGATACCCGAAACCGAAGAATTTGTAGTATACGGCGTTAAGCCATCACGCACACGAAGCTGATTAATGTGGTTGGCAAATCCTTGTAGATTCCCCTGCGCCAGCGCGGCCTCTGCCAGGATCAAGTGCATTTCCCGTTCCGAGGCTACCGTAATATCCGTATAGTTTTCGGACGAATGAAATGCCATGATCTCCTGCTCCACATAGGGATGCACGACATCCGTATCGATAATGTCTTTGAAGATCACCGCCTCTGTCCGTTTATTATCTGGCGTTGGTTGGATATAGGTATCCCCAAAACGCATTTCCAAGCGGCTGTTCACCTGCCAGCCGATGCCGGCCACCACCACATCCGGTGCACTGGGATCCAGGTCCAGCACCACCCGCTCGTCTGGATCCACCAGGGCCAACGCCGCCTGCGCATCGGCGACCGCTCCAGGATCATTTACCAGCGCATTCACCTGCACATTCCCCGGGAAGATGAGGGCACGAAGCGCCCGGCTATATTTCGCCCGTGCCCGGAACATGAGCAACTGGCCCCGCAAATCATCATCGTTCAGGGCCTCAGCAATGGCAATGGCCTTGTCCAGGTAACCGATGGCCGTTGCATAAACCTGATCCAGGTTTTCCCGGCCAATCGGTGGCGCTGGCTCTTGCCGGTTGGAGAACGCAAAATCATCAAACATATCCCCAATGACCACATAAATGATTGCGCCATAGAGATAGGCTCGAGCCAACGCCCGTCTATCCGTTAGCGCCCCTTCTTCTTGGAAGCTCTCCAGACGTTTGATTACCTCGTCTGCCCACCATCGAGCTTCCGCCACATAGGGAAAGGCGGCGTCCGTGAATTCGTTAAAAGGATCGTCAATATTCCCAAAGTCCAACTGTTGCCAAGCATCTCGCGAGCCCACCCACACCAATTCATCGGTCGCTGTAGAGTAGGGCGCCATCATCGCATAGACGGCGCGCGTCACCGCAGCTTCCACCCCATTGACCATAGGAATAATCGCTGCGGGATTCCCCAGATCTTCCTCAACCAGGTTGTTCGGGTTGTTAACGTCCAGCAGATTACATCCTGTGAGCCCCAGACTCAGGATTAAACCAAGGGCCCACAACCCTGTCCGAATTCTCTTATCGTAACGCATGGCAGTCTCTCCGTGTGGGTTAGAAGCCAAACCGAACCGTGAAGGTTACGCGCCGCGGCAGTACAAAGCCAAAGGCATCCACGCCATCGAGGTAGTTCTGCGAAAGCTGGCTGCCACTGCCGCGTCCCACGGCATTAACTTCGGGATCCGGCCCGTCATAGCGCGTCCAGAGTGCCAGGTTACGCACGCCCAGCGTGAACGACAGCCGGTCAATCCCCCAGAGCCGCTGGAGCTGCGAGCGCGGCACGTCATAGGTAAGGCTGAGCTCCCGCCAGCGCAGGAAATCGGCGGGTTTGATCGTGTTCAGACCACTGAATGGAGCCAGTGCCAGCAATTCGTTCAGCCAACGCTCCAGCGCCCGAAGCCGCACCTGGGGATCATTCTTAGGATTGCCGTTGGCATCTATCCCACCGGTCGCATAATCCCGCACCACCTCCGCAGACCACGGCAGGTTACGGCCAATGACCGGGTTCGCCTGCCGGAAGGCGAACGTCAGGTTGTTGACGTAATAGTTACCGGCCTTGAACTCAAAGGCGGTATAGAGCCGGAAATTGCGCAGGAATCGAATCGTCGCGCCGAAAGATCCCTGCCAGTCCGGCGTGGGCTTCCCGAGGTAGTGGTCCAGCAGATCGCCGTCGCCATCCTCGTCGGCCAGCAGCACCAACGCCAGCGACTGCGGCATGCTGACCCGCCCGTTGGCTGGATTAATCAAATCTTCCGGTGTGAGTGTGGCCAGATAGGCCAGCACTTCGTCCCGCGTATCGGGCTGCCCATCGCCGTTGAAGTCCACCGGTAACCGATCAGGACCTGTGGGGAGCAACTTTGCACCAAAGTGGGCACCCGGTGCATATCCTTCAATCAAGAAATTACGATAGCGTGGGTAACTACCACCCACCTTAATGGGCGGCGCACCACCCATGTCCGTCACCTGTTCCCACAGATACGAAGCATTGGCAAATACATCGATCGACAGGTTTTCACTATTGTAGAGGTTGCCTTTCAGGCCCAGTTCTACGCCACGCGCCTTCAGCTCTCCGATGTTGGTCAACTGACGTGCCCGGAATCCTCCCGTGACCGGGAACTGCTTATCTACCAGGGCATCGCTCACAACGCGGTCCCAGTACGTGGCTTCTAAGGCCATCCGGTCCTGCCACAATCCCAACTCTACCCCCACTTCCCATTCGGTAGAAATCTCCGGCTTCAACTTGGGATTCCCCAGATTACCGGGCGCGATACCTGGCCCACTAACCGAGGCCAGCGGCACATACGTTGTCAATGCGTCGAAGGCCCCTGGTTGCAACCCGGATTGTCCGATGGCCGCACGCAACCGCAGGGAAGAAATTGGCCCCAACGGACGCCAGAACGGCGCATCCGAAGGAATGAAGCTCAGCGAAGCCTTGGGATAGAACACCGCGTCGAACTCTGAACCAAAAGCGCTGTTGGCGTCCAGGCGTCCGCCCACGGTCAGGAACAGATAGTCATTGAATCCGATCTGCTCCTGGGCAAAGATACCCAGGTTCACCACTTCCAGGAACGACTCAAACACAGTCTGCTCGGCTGCGCCACCCGTCACGTCAATCCCCGGCCCGGGGAAGCGCCGTCCTTCGGCCGACGATTCAATACGCCGCGTAATGAACCCCTGCGTTCCCAGGATAAAGACAGACTCCAGCGAAGAAGTCAGCCGCGTACGATGCGTCATCTTGATGTCGGCCGTGATATCCAGCGTGTTGAGGTCATCGATACGCCGCACTCCCTCTGGATTGTAGCCGCTGAACTTGTCAATATTCCACCCGAAGGGAAAGACTTCACGGCTGAACTGGTTGACGACATCTACGCCAAAGGTGGCGTCAAACATCAGCGGCCGTGAGGGACGATAGTTCAGATTAATACTGCCAAAGAAACGGTCCACATCCTGGGAGTAGATCTGCTGCAGCCCTTCATTGACCGTCATGAAGGCCGGCGAGCCCGTCTGGTTGTTGAAGCGCACCAGCTCGGGCTTACTGAACATGGCCAGCGTAAAGGCCGCAAAGATATTATTGTTGTTGTTGGGCGTCTCATAGTGACGCCGGGTCAACCCTGTCGATACACCGATCCGCAGCTTATCGCTCGGAAAGATATTGACGGTTGCCGTCGCCTGAGCAATCCGGTTAATGTCAGCAGAAAGCGTACGCACACCCGGCGGATAGCGCCGTCCCGTCTTACCGCCAAACGGTCCATCCTCGTCTGCATAGCGTAGATTCAGGAAATAGGTAACTCCCGGCGTCCCTCCGGAAACAGAAGCGGTGTAAGATTGCAGGTATCCCGTTTCAAACAGCTCATGAATAAAGTTTTCCTGCACCAACTCGAAAGGCCGTACGGGCCGTCCGAGATACCTTGACATGGTATCTGCAACCGCCTGATTCCATGCAAATCCTGTGTTTGCCGGATAAATCCGCGGGTACCAGGCGGCTCCCTGCTCAATCCGGAAACTAAACCGCGGCGGCCCTACCGCGCCTCGCTTGGTAAAGATTTGAATGACGCCATTCGAAGCTTCGGTCCCATAAAGCGTGGCAGCAGCCGCTCCCTTCAGAATCTCAATGCGCTCAATCGCTTCAGGGTCCAGGTCATCCAGTCGCGAGGGAGAGCCTCCTCCTCCCGTTCCTACAAAGCCACCAAAACCTCCGCCCCGGTTGATGCGGATACCATCAATGTAAACAACCGGTTCATTACTCTGCGAAAGGGAGGCCGAACCGCGAATGCGAATCCGTGCTCCTTCTCCCGTGAGGCCACCTGAGGGCAACACAGCCACAGAAGGCTCACGCGCCAGCAACATCTCGGAGAGATTTTGCACCGGCGCCAACTCCAGTTCCGCCGCATTGATGGTAGCAATGGTGTTCCCCAGGCGCTTGACTTCGACCGGCCCGCCTGCACCCGTTACCACCACTTCCTGCAGGTTCAGGGCCGTCTGATACAGCGCAAAATCGACCGTAACCGTCTCCCCTTCTTCTACAGTAACCTGCCGCGTTTCTGTGCGATATCCAATAAAGCTGGCCTCCAACGTATACGTCCCTGCCGGAACCCGTTCAATCGTGTAATTTCCGTCAATATCCGTAGCCGCACCTCGCAACAGCTCACGAATCACCACATTGACTCCCGGAATGGGATCCTGTGTGTCGGCGTCTACTACGCGCCCCTTGATCGTCCCCTGCGCCAGCACACTTCCAGGCAATAGTAGCAGCCACAACCAGAGCACATGTTTTGCGCGCATAGCCTCTCCCGGAATGTTTTCGGTTGGTCAACTCGTTTGCCAAAATTAGAACATTCTTTGCCATTACTTCAAGATTTCATGATGCTGAACGGTTGAAATAACACGCTGAATGGTTCAGAATCTTGGCTCAATGGTTTACAGGGGCTCATCTATATAGAGCTCCCGTCTGCGTATCTGAATAAACAAGGCGCCTGTTTCCTTTCCGGAAAGAGGCTGCTGGGCCATGGCGCTTTTTAACTCTGCTGCAACGCGCGGACACCTAAGTCAAGAAACGGGGCTTCAATAAACAGACGCAGCGCTTTCAGTGCCTACTGAGGCCTGGCCCGGATCAAACGCAAAAGGCGTCAGCGTTCTGTCAGGCTATAAAAAGTGCCTTCCGTTTGTCTTTTCTGCAGGATGAGACCGTATCGCTTCAGGGAAACCGTGGGCCTTGCCCGCACACACAGGTTGCTGCAGGCATCAAAACCGTCTGGTCATGGACGTGCGGCTTGCGTTTGTTGGGCTCTGCGCACGGGCGCTCTGGGCAGAACGTCAGGTCAGCGTCCAACAATAAACGTATACTGCACCCTTGCATAGCTCCCGAAAACGCCCCGCCCTCCCGAGACATGTTCCAGGACAGCCGGGATCTCTCCAGGCGAGAGGGTCGAGCCCCCTTGCTGTACAGACTGGGTTCGGATCAGGTCATACAGGTTGTCGTCCAGCGCGCTAATCGTCACTCGGTTGGGTCCGTAGAAGAGCACAGCCAGCCAGGGTAACCGTAGTCGAAGCGTCCCGTCAGGCATTTCCCGGTAGTTGGCTTCATTCAGGATAGGCGATCCACTTACGCGCAGTTCCTCAAGCGTAAAGGTGCTGTCTTCGTAGAGTGCTCGCCCCAGCGGCGTTAGATTCTCTTCGGTCGGCTCCAATGCCTCGGTGGTGATGATGTAAACGGCCTGGCGGCCGGGATACTCGCTACGTGTCATGAACAGTTCCAGGCGCACCTCGCTCTGGTAGCGCACGGAGTCAAGATTGGCGCCTAACACTCGAAAGGTATCGGGTACTGTCGTTTCGGCCGTCAATAGTGTTCCATCGGGCATTTGGGCCTCCAGCCGGTAAGTACGTAGCGGCTGCACGCGAGCCCTCCGCACCAGGGGAATCGGCACATAGTAACCCGGGGTGTCTGTATGCTCCTCGTATGGATACCAGCGTTCTGGCAGGCCCTGCGCGTCCAGCAATGCGATGCGTACCTGCGCCCCGCGTACCCGCACCGAGTCGGGCACATAGACTGCATTAATCGGCATTGTCCGCGTCAGCCATACCGGCTGCAACGGCTCTCCTGCGATCTGGTACGACTCGACCACGTACTCCGGCGTGAATGAAACGGGCGCTACCTGATCGCAGCCAGCCCACCCGAACATCCCGACCAGTATGTACCAGAAAATACGCGGCATGGCTCAAAACTGCAGGCTGAACGATAGGTTGGGCAGCGGGATAGGAATCTGCGGTACTTCATTGCGCTTGACCTCTCCCTCGTGGTTAAACTCAAAGAAGTAGAACCACAGGTTACGTCGAGCATACGCGTTCAGCACCTGAAACTGCAGCGTATAGTCGGCCACGCCAAAAAAGCGCCCGTGGCGCGTCAGCCCTATGTCGAGCCGATGGTAAGCGGGCAGGCGTGCATTGTTGTAGCCGGGTGTCAGGATCACGTTGCGTGTGTCTGCGCCAAATGGATCACGCGTAAGCCGATACTGCCCCGCCGGCTCCGTGTAGGCCTGTCCGGTGGCGTACGTAAAGACCGATGAAAGTCGCCAGTGCCGTGACAGGTTAAAGCGGACTACCAGGTTCACGTCATGTGTGCGGTCGTACTTGGGTGGATAGAACTGCGGACGGCCGCGTTCGTCGAGGTTAACACCCGGGAAGCGACGGCGCGTGCGGCTCCAGGTATACCCCAGCAGTCCAGTGAATCGTCCTACAGAGCGTTGCAAAAGGACTTCTACGCCATAGGCATACCCATCCCCTACCCGAAACAGGTCACGGTAAGCGAGCCCGGCCACGTTCGGCAGAAATGGATCAAACTCGAACAGCGCGCGCATGGTGCGGTAGTAAGCTTCTGCTTCTACATTGACGCCCGTCACCGGCTCCCATTTGGTACCGATGACAAACTGGTCTCCCCAAGCCGGTTTTACCCCCTCGGCTACGGTCAGCCAGACGTCAAAAGCGGTGATCAGTTCGCTGGAGATAAGGGTCAGATATTGATAATAGCGTCCATAACCGGCCTGCAAGCGCAGGTTAGCACGCGGGCGGTATTCAATCGAAAGCCGCGGCTCCAGTCGCATATACCGCCCGCGCCCGAAATAACTCAATCGGAGTCCTCCCTGCAATACCCAGAAGGCTGAGGGTCGGAACGTTTCCTGCAAATACAGGGCCCCATAGAAGGCATCAATCGAAGCCCGCATCCCCGCTTCTTCATCAAACCAATCCTGCAATCGAAAGCGAAACAGTCCACTCCAGTAGCCCAGCTTAAGGGTATGCTTTTCGTCTGGAAAATACTCGAAGTCACCGCGCACGGACCAGTCTGTTACTGTGTTCCTGCGCTCAAAAGGCGTACCGGCCAGTTCGAAGGTTGGCAGGCTGAAATAGTAGGATCCGGTCAGCCGAAAACTCGCAAATAGCTTTTCGGAAAACAGGTGCGTCCATCCCGCTGTAGCCGTGCGGTTGCCGTAGGTGACGCGCAACTGGCTATCCTCCAGAAAAGGAAGCTGCAACACATCCTGCCCGGCGTAAAAAGCCAGTGAGAGCCGATCGTTGGCCGAAGCATCGATATTCAGTTTACTATTCAGATCATAAAAGTAAAACCGATCTGGCGCCCCCTCGACGTTTTGCCGGCGCAGCACAGCCAGCAACGGTTCAATGGTCGAGCGTCGTACCGCGATCATCCAGGAGCCCCACCGGTAGGGGCCTTCCAGCATCAGACGTGAGGCCAGCATGCCGATACTCAGTCGGCCATGCGTCTCATAGCGATTGCCGTCTTTATTATAGACGTCCAGGACCGATCCCAGACGGCCGCCATATTCTGCTGGATAGGCCCCTTTGTAGAGCCTGACGTCCTTGATGGCGTCGGGGTTGAAAGTGGAAAAAAAGCCAAAGACATGCGTCGGATTATAGACGGTGGTGCCATCCAGCAAAATCAGCGTCTGGTCCGGGCTTCCGCCGCGCACGTACAGTCCACTGGAATAGTCGGAAGCGGCCTTGACCCCGGGCAGCAGTTGCAGCGTGCGGAATACGTCTGGCTCAAAAACTGCCGGAAGCTCCTGCACCAGGCGGGTTTCCACCTGGGTGACCCCCAGATTGCGGGCTTCCTCCAGCTCGCGTTCAGCGGTCACCACCACCGCATCCCCCGTTAACGGCTCGGGCTCCAGTGCAATATCCAGCCGCCGCGTCTCACCGGGTTGGAGCGTCAAAGTGCGTTGAAAAAGGCGGTATCCGAGATAGGATACGACCAATGTATAGGTACCGGGCGGAATTCCAGTCAGCGTAAAAAAACCGGCCGCGTTAGTGGCTGTGCCATATGTCGTGCCCTTGAGCACAACGTTGGCAAAAATCAGCGATTCACCCGTGGTGGCATCCCGAACGAATCCGTTGATCGTGGCCGGCTGCGCTCGACTCCCTACGGCCAGCAGCAACCCACCGATCAGGACAAACCAGCAGCCCCGCATGCCCATCTTTATCAGGTTCAATCAGCCTGGCGTTGTCTTACGAAAAGATTTCCGGTCCGGTTGCCATGGTCATCCTACTCCCGGAGCAGTGCCCCTGCCCGATCTGGGTAGTCTGTAATCAAGCCGTCCACTCCCATACGTAACAATCGCCGCATGTCGCCGACGCGGTTGACTGTCCAGGGAATCAGGCGCATACCATGGGCATGAACAGCCGCTACCAGTTCCGTGGTGACCAGCCGATAGTCGGGGCCGTACACGTCCGGGACAAACCCCAGGCGTTCCAGTTGCTTTTCCAGGGGCCGGTGGTCTCGGCGTTCCACCAGCAACGACACGGCCAGTTCTGGAAACAACTGCCGAGCTATCTGGAGCACGCGCACATCGAAAGAAAGCAGTGTGGTGCGCGCTGTTACCTCACAGGCGGCTACCACTGCCTGGACCCGACGCACAAACGTCTCCGGATCAGGCTGGTACGTGCCTTCCCATTCTGGCCGCGACTTGATCTCAATGCTGTAGCGCACAGGTGGCCGCCCCAGCTCGGCTGCATAGGCCTCAGCACGGTGCAGCACCTCCGCCAGACGCGGCTTAGGCGCCGGCACCGGCTCCTGATGGGGAAAGCGCGGATGTCGACGGCTCCCGCAATCAAACCGGGCAATCTCAGCATAGCTCATGCGGTACAGGTTATAGCGCTTAAAAGGCCGCACCGGTCGCCCGCAAGGCTCCCGGCATAACGCGGCCGAAAACCAGGGCTCGTGTGAGACAACCACCTCGCCATCGCCAGCAATCACCACATCCATCTCCAATGACGTGACGCCCAGTTCCAGTGCCCGGGCGAAAGCTGGCCATGTATTCTCTGGCCGTAACCCCCGCGCCCCTCGATGCCCCTGAAGGTCAAATGAACGCCTTTGCATTACGCCCATCTCATTTAGCCATAAATATAAATTTATTCAAGAGTTCTCCAGAAATAAAATGAAAACTTTTTTCATCTGAGGCGTTCGCTATTGGAGCAGCTTTTTGCTATTTTTGGTTGATTTTCCGTGTTTGCTCGACGTTTGAAGCCTTCTGTGTTTGTTTTTAATTGTCTAACAGAAATAATCTATTTACAAAAAAATGGAGACAGAAAAACCTCGTATTATACCTGTCAATATTGAGGAGGAAATGAAATCCTCCTATATCGACTATTCTATGTCGGTCATTGTCGGCCGTGCGCTACCGGACGTACGCGATGGGCTCAAGCCAGTTCATCGTCGGGTGTTGTACGGCATGTACGAGCTTGGCCTGACCGCCAGTGCGTCTTACAAGAAAAGCGCTCGTATTGTCGGTGAAGTACTCGGCAAATACCACCCGCATGGCGACGCTGCTGTTTACGATACCATGGTACGGATGGCGCAGGACTTTGCCATGCGTTATCCGCTGGTTGACGGCCAGGGAAACTTTGGCTCGATTGATGGTGACAGTCCCGCCGCCATGCGCTATACGGAAGCCCGCCTGACGCGCCTGGCCGAAGAAATGCTCCGGGATATTGACAAAGACACGGTCGACTTCCAGGATAACTTCGACGGCTCGCTGAAAGAACCTGTCGTCCTTCCAGCCGCTCTTCCGAACCTGCTTGTCAATGGCGCCGACGGCATTGCCGTGGGCATGGCGACAAAGATTCCACCCCATAACCTGGGCGAGACCGTCGACGCGCTCATTGCCATGATCGATAATCCAGAGATCTCGCTCGAGGAGCTGATCAAGTATCTGCCGGCCCCGGATTTCCCCACCGGCGGCATTATTTACGGCTACAGTGGCGTGAAGGAGGCCTACGCCACCGGTCGCGGTCGCATCGTGATCCGGGCCCGGATGCATGAAGAAGAGGTTCGGCCGGGTCGCCAGGCACTTATCATTACGGAGATTCCCTATCAGGTCAACAAAAGCAGCCTGATTGAAAAAATCGCCCATCTGGTGCGGGAACGCCGCATCGACGGCATCACAGACATCCGGGATGAAAGCGACCGGGAAGGCCTTCGGGTCGTGCTGGAGCTCCGCAAAGACGCCGTGCCGCTGGTGGTACAGAATCAGCTTTACAAATACACGCCCTGCCAGCAGACCTTCGGCGTCAACATGGTGGCGCTGGTAAACGGACGCCCACGCACGCTCACCCTGCGGGAACTCATGCGCCACTATCTGGACCACCGACACGAGGTGGTGACCCGGCGCACCCGCTTCGAGCTGCGTAAGGCCGAAGAACGTGCCCACATCCTGGAAGGCCTCAAGATTGCCCTGGACCACCTTGATCTTGTTATCAACATTATTCGCTACGCGGCCGATCCGGATGAGGCACGTCAGCGACTCATGGAGGGCGTACTGCCAGAGCAACTCACCCCGGAACAGCGCGAGCGGCTGGGCCTCCCCGTTGAACAGCGCTCACATTTCACCCTCACCGAAGCCCAAGCCAATGCCATCCTGGCCCTCCGATTGAGCCGGTTGACCGGTCTCGAACGACAGAAAATCGAAGAAGAATACCGGACCCTGCTTCAGGAAATTGAACGTCTGCGAAGCATTCTGGCCAGTGAGCCCCTGCGCTGGCAGCTCATCCGGGAGGAACTTCTGGAACTGAAGCAAAAGTATGCCGATGCGCGGCGCACGGAAATTGACTATGCAGGCGGCGGCGAGTTTGCCATTGAAGATTTGATCGAAGACGAGCAGGTCGTGGTCACGCTGTCGCACCAGGGATTGATCAAGCGCACTTCGGCCCATATCTACCGACAGCAGGGGCGCGGCGGTGTAGGCATGAAAGCCAGCGGCATGCGCGAGGACGACTACATCGAACATCTGTTCGCCTGCAAAAACCATGACTATCTGCTCTTTTTCACCGATCACGGCCGTTGCTACTGGCTGCGCGTCTACGATATCCCGGAAGGGAGCCGTACCAGTCTGGGGCGTTCCATTCGGAACCTGATTCAGATTGCACCGGACGACCGCGTACGGGCTGTGCTGAATATCCGCAAAGAGGATTTTGAAAATCCAGACTTTCTGCACACGCACTATGTACTGATGGCCACCCGACAGGGGCTGGTCAAAAAGACTGCGCTGGCCGCTTTTAGCCGGCCACGTGCCGACGGCATCATTGCCATCGCATTTGCTGAGGGCGATGAGTTAATCGAAGCCACGCTGACCGACGGTCGTACTCACGTGCTTCTGGCTTCGTCAGGCGGACGCGTGGTGCGCTTTGACGAGTCCGATGTGCGTCCCATGGGGCGAAATACGCGCGGCGTACGTGGCATCACGCTGGAAGCCGCCGAACAGGTCGTCGGTATGGTAGCTGTCCCCCCTGCGTCCGCGCCCTACATCCTCGCCATCAGTGCCCATGGCTACGGCAAGCGCACCCCTCTGGCAGAATATCCGCTCCATCGGCGGGGAGGCAAAGGTGTCTGGACCATAAAGATTACTCCCCGCACAGGCCGTCTGATTGCTATCAAAGCCGTACACGATGCGGACGATCTGATGATTATCACCCAGAATGGCCTGATGATTCGGCTGCACGTGGCCGATATCAGCTGCATGGGGCGCCATACCCAGGGCGTCCGACTGATTCAGCTCAAGCCCGGCGATGCTATCGCCGACGTCACACGCCTGGTTACTGAAGCACAGGCCGATGAAGCCATATCCGAACCGGCCGCCTGAGTCGGCAGGCTATGCCCTCCGATTTATGACTGCGGCACCGTCTGCCGGCGGTGCCGTGGTTGTTTTAGGCCAGCGTGGCGTCTACCTCACCGGTTTCTAACGCAATCCGGATACTTTTTGACCGCAGTCTCGGACACGATCGCTGAGCAGGAGGCCGCGCAAACTACCGGCACCCTGTAGCTCCTGTGTACTCCCGAGATCCAGCCGGCCTAACAGGGGACACTAACAAAAAAGCCGGCCGTTTTCAGGCCGGCCTTGAACAGTCCGGATCGTCTCAAGAAGTGGGATGCTGGCGTGCCACATACGCCAACGCCCGGTGTAGTCTTCGGAGTCCCTCATCGACGTCTGCTTCTGTGATAATCAGCGGCGGACGAAAGCGAATCGAGCGCTCTCCACAGCTCAGAATCAATACCCCTTCTTCCAGACTCCGCCGCTGGACAGCATCCCGAAAAGCCGACGACGGTAGATCAAATGCGCACATAAGCCCACGACCGCGGATGTTCGTCATAAAAGGATATGTCTCGGCCATCTCTTCCAGCCGACGCAGTAGATAGGCGCCCACACGCGCTGCATTCTCTACCAGACGATCTTCCTCAATGATCTCCAGGATCCGATCAAACCGAACCATGTCAACCAGATTGCCCCCCCAGGTGGAATTCAGTCGGCTCGACACATGGAACACGTTGTCCTCTACCTCATCCAGCCGACGACCAGCCAGGATGCCACATACCTGTGTCTTCTTGCCAAAAGCGATGATATCGGGCTGCACACCAAGCGCCTGATGCGCCCAGAAGGCCCCGGTAATTCCAACACCTGTCTGCACCTCGTCAAAAATCAAGAGGGCATCGTTTTCATCGGCCAGTTCCCGAAGCGCCTGCAGAAACTCGGGCCGGAAGTGGTTGTCGCCTCCCTCGGCCTGAATGGGCTCGATGATAATGCAGGCAATGTCATCTTTGTACTCGTAAAAGTACTGTTTGGCCTGCCGAAGGGCCAGCTGTTCCAGCTCAATCGTGCGTTCCAGGTTTTCCGGGGTAAGCGGAAATGTCAGTTTCGGGTTGATAACGCGCGGCCAGTCGAACTTCGGGAAATACTGGGTTTTGCGCGGATCGAAGGTGTTCGTGAGCGAGAGCGTATAGCCAGAGCGACCATGGAAGGCCTGGTCGAAGTGCAATACTCGATGTCCCACTTCCCGACGGTAGCCTTTGCGGAAGTTCTTACGTACCTTCCAGTCGAAGGCCGCCTTAAGCGCATTTTCCACCGCCAGCGCCCCGCCATCGATAAAGAACGCATAGGGTAGGTAGTCCGGAATGCCCACGCGTTCGAAGGTCTGGACAAACCGGGCCATGTGGATGGTATAGATATCCGAATTGGTAACCTTGTTAAGGGCTGCCTCCATCAAACGCCTTTTGAAATCCTCATCTTCCAGCATCTTGGGATGGTTCATCCCAACGGCGCTGGACGCAAAGAAGCCAAAAAAGTCGATCAACTCGCGTCCGGTAAGCTGATCATAAAGATGCACGCCCCGGCTCCGCTCCATGTCAAGCACGATCGGCAACCCGTCGGTAAGCAGGTGGCGGGCCAGAATGGGACGCACTCTGTCGGGTGTGATCTGCTGCATCGTCACATGCTCCATAAGGCACGTTCTTCCGTTTGCTTGAGGATGCGTATTTTGCAAAATACGAAAACCACGCCACTGGAATCAGAACGTAAAGCAGGGAAAACTTGAAAGATCAGCAAAAGACGCAGGGCCCGAGGGCCAGTGCCAGTGCATGATTGGTGGGATCATTTCGCCGCGAACCGTGTAGCCTCTCCGCGACTTGGACACCTGGATTTTTCAGCCACACGCACTATGGCCGAGCAACACACTGAATCGCCCCGTCGTCGCTTTCTTCCGGGTGAAATTGAACTCAAGCGGGTACCCAAAGAACCCCTTTTTCCAAACGGCGATGGAGGACTTTTCGAGCTACCGGTGATTGATCCACCGCCGGTGGCCAACGAGCGGGGACGCCGGCCTGCCTGGCTGCGAGCCAAGTTGCCCTATGGCCCCACCTATCGGCGCGTGCTGGACATCGTCGAAACCCATCGGCTACACACCGTCTGCCAGAGTGCCCGCTGCCCGAATATGGGCGAGTGCTGGACGGCCGGTACAGCGACGTTCATGATTCTGGGAAATGTGTGCACGCGCTCGTGTGGCTTTTGTGCCGTCAAAACCGGCCGACCAGATCCGGTAGACTGGGACGAGCCACGTCGCGTGGCCGAAGCCGTTCGGCTGATGGGCATCCGGCATGCCGTTGTTACTTCTGTCGACCGCGATGACCTGAAGGACGGCGGCGCTGCGCTGTTTGCCGAGACGATCCGTCAGATCCGCGCCCTCAACCCGGGCGTAACGGTTGAAGTGCTGATCCCGGACTTTCAGGGCAACTGGGATGCGCTGCAACTGGTGTTAGACGAACGCCCGGACATCCTCAACCATAATATTGAGACCGTGCCCCGTCTCTACCGCCGCGTGCGTCCCCAGGCCCGCTATGAACGCTCCCTGGAGCTACTCTGGCGTGCCAAACAGGCCGGCCTGCGTACGAAAAGCGGAATCATGGTTGGTCTGGGCGAGACCAAAGAAGAGGTGCTGGCCGTAATGGACGACTTCGTGCGGATTCGGCTCGATATCATGACGATTGGCCAGTACCTGCAACCCACCCGAATGCACCTGCCTGTCGAGGAATTTGTGCATCCGGATGTCTTCCGCTGGTACAAAGAAATGGGCGAAGCCAAGGGCATCGGCCACGTCGAAAGCGGACCGCTGGTGCGTTCTTCCTACCATGCTGAACGGCATGTGTGAAGCAGACGCTCAACGCTTCGCCCGACGGTTGGTCCGCGACGAAGGCTCCTGCTCCCAGCGCGCGATAAGTTCCTGCCAGTAGGCCGGATCAAGGAGCACAGCTATGGCCCTGCCCTGCCGTTGGACAATCACCGGCCCGCGTGCCAGACGTGCTTTCAGGGCCGCAGTCGACTGTAAGCGAATCCTGGAAATTGCCACCGTCTCTACCGTCGCTTCAGGCTGGCGCTTCATAGCTCCAGATAACCTGTATTTTGCAATTGGTGTGTATGTACGCCATACCCGGCGTTTTTTGCCTTTCGTTACCATTTTATTACGCTTCGGATGGCTTTCTCTCGAAAATATCCTTTAGTTTACGGCTTGTACTGTATTGTTATAACAAAACATCCGCACTGTCATGAAGCGGAACGTTGGGACAATCGATCGGGTGATTCGTATCGGAATTGCCCTGATAATTGGCGTGCTGTACCTTACCGGCCAGCTTAGCGGCACGGCCGCTGTTATTCTGGGTATTGTCGCCCTCATTCTTCTGATCACTGGACTGTTCGGGAGTTGTCCGCTATACGCGGCTCTGGGAATGTCCACCTGCCCGCGCAAAGCCAGCAGTTAGAGCAGCCTACACTTTCGCAGGCAAGCGGTACAGGCGCCCCGATAAGGCGCCTGTACCGACTCACTCATCAGCAACGCTCATCCCATGCGAAAGAGCGATTGGAATTTCATGGCCATCGGCAATGAGCCGCTCACTTTGAGCTTGCCCATCATCATCAACGTCATCGGGTTGGCCTCGCCGTTGTTGATTTTCAGCCAGTTCTCAGCGGAGGTAGTAACCGTGACGGTGGGATTTTCATGTTTCCCTTCTTTGATCTCCAGCGTCTTGTCTTTGATCATCAGATAATATTCGCCGCCCCCTTCACCGGTCAGGTTAAGTTGTACGACCCCTTCGACACCTTCGGCCTGGTCGGGCAAGAACCGATCTTTGTAGGATTCAAGCACTTCGGGAATGCTGTTGTACTTGGGCATGGCACGTGATACAGGTTGGTGATGATTTTTAGCTTTAATCTATCGCAGAAAAATCGGCTCCGAAAAGTCCTTCGGCAGCCAGTGTTTCAAGCTCTTCCTCGGAGAATCCGGCTTCCTGCAACACCTTGCGGGTGTGGGCCCCCGGCGGAGGGCCCACATGCCGGTAGTCGGGCAGCGTCTTCGAAAACCGTACAGGAAAGCCGACCTGACGCTGGGCGGGACCGTCTGGGCGTGGGACGGTGACCATCAGCGCGCGCGCCTGCACCTGTGGATGTTGCGTCATTTCTTCCAGGGTCAGCACCGGCTCCACACACACGTCCCGCTCGGAAAAGATAGCCTGCCATTCGGCCAGCGTTCGGGTAGCGATCACCTGCTGAATCTCCTTTTTAAGGCGTTGCTGGACGGCTGCATCCCAGACGTTGTAGCCGTACGGTGCCAGTTCGGGTCGACCGATGGCTTCGCAGAAGCCTTCCCAGAACTTGGGCTCCAGGCCAGCTACCGTCAGGTAGCGCCCATCGCGCGTGCGATAGCAGTCGTAGAAGCTGCCCCCGTTCAGGGGTTCGGTCTCGTAGCCCGGTAGATGGCCCGCAGCCAGAAAGCCGCTGACGGCCAGTCCATTGAAGGCGATGGCACAGTCGAGCAACGCCAGGTCCAGGTACTGTCCTTCGCCGGTGCGCTGGCGATGCACAACAGCGGCCAGGATGGCCAGGGCCGCAAACAATCCACCAGCCATGTCGGCCAGGGGCACGCCGGAGGGTACCGGTCCGCTCTCCCGACGGCCACTGTGGCTCAGCAGGCCGGAAAGTGCTTGATAGTTCAGGTCATGCCCGGCCCGTGTGCGATAGGGCCCGGTCTGGCCATAGCCGGTGATAGAGCAGTAAATCAACGCGGGATTATCGGTAGCCAGCGTTTCGTAGTCCAGGCCCAGCCGTTGCATGACACCTGGCCGAAAGCCTTCCACCACGACGTCATAGTGTGGCACAAGCCGACGTACCACGTTGGCCGCTTCTGGATGCTTCAGGTCAAGCACTACCGACCGTTTGGAGCGGTGGACCCAGGCATGGCCGGCTGCCGTCCCGGTTTCGTCGTAGGGGGGCGCCAGGTGCATCAGGTCGGGTCGGTCAGGCGATTCGATGCGCACCACTTCAGCCCCCAGGTCGGCCAGTAGCAGCGTTGCGAATGGCCCGGGCAGCAATGTCGTGAAGTCCAGTACGCGCAGCGCATGCAATGGTCCTGGCATCGCCCTCACGCGTTGATCGAAACAGAAGATTCCCGCTCCACGCCCCGCAGGCTACGCAGCAACAGCGGCATCAGCCAGGTGGCTACAGCCTTCGGCGTCTCCTTGTCGGTCAGACGACGCCAGCAATGGACGCCCTGCACCAGACCGATGCACATCTGTGCCACCACGTTCGGCTCGGCGGTCTCCACAAAAATGCCCTGCGCCATGCCTTCTGCAATCACTGCTCTCCAGCAGTTCTCGTACTGCCGGAGCAGCTCCTCAAGGTTCATGGGAAGCACCTGGTGCAGTGTCTCCCGGGTTTCACACTGCAGCAGCATCCAGCTTTCGTGATGCACTGCCAGGCTATGCAGGTGCTGTTCGACGAGGCGCGTCAGCTTCACTTCGGGCGACGCATTATCCGCCACGATCTTCCGCGCCTGCTGTATCAATTGGCAAAGCGGCCCCTCAAATACGGCACGGATCAGATCGGCTTTACTGGCCACGTAATAAAAGAGCGCTCCGCGGGGCACCCCTAATTCGTCGGCTACATCCTGCAGTCGCGCCTGTCGCAGGCCCTTTCGCCGGAATACCCGGGCAGCAGCCCGGTAGAGTTCGGCTTCACGTCCGCTCCGAGCCATAGCGCTTCCGGTACACTACCCCGATACACGGCAGGGCTCGGGGCCGCTTCCCCGAGCCCTGCCGGCCGGGTTGTGGTTCAACGACCGCCTACCGTGTAGGTGAGACGTGTGGTGATGAGCCGTCCCATCTTGGGAGCCCCGATATACTCGCGGCGCTCGTTGTTGAGCACGTTCTGCGCCAGCACATCGATGCGCAGACCAGGCGTCAGCCGACTCAGATCGTACCCCAGTCCCAGATCGAGCAGGAAGTAGCTGTCGATCGTGCCCCTGAAGATACCCGAGCGCACCTCAAACTTGTCCACATAGCGACCGGCCAGATTGACCGAAAGCCCGGACGGATCCGTGTATTCAATACCTCCGCCCACCTTATAGCGCGGCGCATTCATCGAGATTTCCCGTCCGGTACCCGGCTCGCCCAGTTCCTCGTCATCAAAGAAGTTGTCGCTCACCCACGAAAAATTACCGAAGAGCGTCCACCGTGGATTAGGCGTCCATCGCACAGCGATGTCGGCCCCATAATAGTCCACGTCGCCGAAGTTCACGTAGGTGAGCAGCAACTCGGGCTTGCGATTGGGATCGAAGTTTTCGACCGGCTCAATGAGTCCAATCGGATTCGAAGCCAGACTTGCGGCGGCCTGCTGGTAGATGCTGGCCAGCGTCTGCCGGTCCAGCCCAAAAGCGGCCAATTCCGCATCGGTGAAGGCGTCCATAATCGCTGCAGCCAGATCACTGGCCACTCCGGGAGCTACCACCAGTGGCGTAAAGGGCTGCAGTTCGCTGATGAAATTCTTTTTACGTGTGTAATACAGATCAATCATTACCAGCAACTGATTACCAAACAGGCCTTTGTAGCCCAGCTCATACGAGTTGGTAATCGTCTGCCGCGCAGCTGGCACATCCTCCAGGCTGGTCAGGATCGTGCCATCCGTATTGACCATCAGCCCTGAGGAAAAGCCTTGAATCTGGCTGGCTTTGCTTTGCAGGAAGGCCACCAGCGGACCAGGCAACACGTTCTGCGCTGCCAGCCCGGCCGTCACCGCCTGATAAGCCACAACCAGTGGAATACCTACTCCAGGCCAGGCTCGAATGCCCGGAATAAAGCTGGAAGTCTGAAGCTGGCTCGGGAAAGTCCACCCATTAACGGCGCCGACTCCACGTATGCCAAATGGCCCACGATCCTCGATAAACAGGTCCAGGAAGAGATTCACGCCAGGCGGCGTGGTGAAGGCGCGATTATAGGTGGTGCGAAAGCTGTGTGTGGGCGAAGGCTTAAAGACCAGGGCTATGCGCGGCGAAAACTGCGTTTTCTGGATCACGTCATCATAGTCCAAGCGCCCGGCCAGTACCACGTCGAGCTGGTCGGTCAGACGTGTTTCAGACTGCACATAGCCGCCAATTTCATTGGTTTCATCACGTCCTTCGAAGCGGCCGTGAATCGTTCCACCCGTGCGTGGAACGGTCCGGCGATAGTCCGCGCCAACAATGAAGCTCTGACGTTCATCCAGTACACTGAAACTGTACTGTGCCTGTGCTGTCATCATGAATGACTTTTCATAGACGTAAACCGGACTCCGCACGAAGTGCGTATTGCCATCGTCATTTCGCGTATAGAATAGCTGCCCAAAGAATCCGCCGGACTGCAAACGAAGCTGGGCATAATAAACAGAGAAGTTATCCAATACATTCTCTCCTGTATTTGCCAGGGTGATTTGCTTAATAGAGGAATATCCCCCACTGGCCGTCAGCGTGGTCTGCGGTCCCAGGCGGTACTGCAGCGTACCATAGACGTATCCCTGCCACGTGTCGTACTCTCTTCCTCCCCAGCGGGGATGAATGGCATCCAGCATCTGGCGATCATGCGGATCGTTGGGATCCATCTCCCAGTCCCTTCCCTGACTGTAGTAGCCTACAACTTTGTAGCCCAGCCGGTCGTTGATGATGCCGGCATGACGCAGGGCACCCTGCATAATCGACCGCTCCCCTCCGCCCAGCATCACGGAAGTGCCCGGATAGGTCAGGGGATCTTTGGTAATGAAGTGGATCACGCCCTGTTCTACGCCTGCTCCGTACAGCGCAGAATTTGGTCCACGGACGACCTCAATTCGCGCCAGGTCGATTGGTGCAATGGGCATCGCGGAAAATGCATTGATGGCCAAACTGGGAGTCGTGGCCTGGCGGTAGTCTACCAGCGCGTAGGTTTTGGCCACAAAGACCGAGTTGAACCCCCGCAGCGATATCTGGAATCGATTCAGGCTGGACTGTGAAATATCTACGCCCGGCGTGTAGCGCAGGGCTGCGACTGTAGCGTGTGTGGCGGTCTGTTCCAGCTCACGTGCGTCCAGCACCGAAATCGAGGCAGGGGATTCCAGTACTTTCTCCTGCCGACGTGAAGCGGTGACCACCACGGGGTTCAGTCCGAGATCGACCGGCGTCAACGTCAGATCGACCGTCACGGTAGCACCGGCGGCCAGGGTGACTGTGTGCCGAGCATCGGCATAACCCACAAAGCGGGCCACTACTTCATAGGTGCCGGCCGGTAGATTTTCCAGCCGATAGCGTCCCTCAAGATCCGTAGCGGCTCCCCGAAAAACGGTCGACTCACCGGCTCGATAGAGCACAACATTGGCTCCGGGTAGGGGATCACCACTATCGGCGTCGGTCACCCGCCCCTGAAGCGTGGCTGTCTGCTGCGCAGCCGCCAGTCCCGGGCTTAGCATCAAGGCGACCAGCAGTCCAATCTTTGCCAGCATACGACTCATGTTTGTCTCATGGTTGGTTAACAGTGTTCACGCTTTGCTTCCTATATTTCACACAAGACAGTGAGGCTTTCACACCGGCTTGCCACGGCGTCTCTTACGCCTGTCCGGCCGCCTCTCGCTCACGCCGGACCAGTTCGCGCCGAAGAATCTTGCCTGAAAGCGTCTTCGGTATCTGGTCCACAAATTCTACCCGCCGGATCTTTTTGTAGGGGGCCACTCGCTCGGCCACGTAGGCGATCAGTTCGTCGGCGGTCACCTCCATGCCGGGCTTACGCACGACATACGCCTTGGGGACCTCACCAGCCTCCTCATCGGGGCTTGGCACAACGGCCACATCGGCCACGGCCGGATGCCCCTGCAGGACTTCTTCCAGCTCGGCCGGGGCCACCTGATAGCCTTTGTATTTGATCAACTCCTTGACTCGATCGACAATGTACACATAGCCGTCCTGGTCAACGCGGGCCACATCGCCTGTATGCAACCACCCTTCCTTATCAAGCATGTCGTGCGTAGCCTGCGGATTTTTCCAGTACCCCTTCATGACCTGTGGCCCTCGAAGCCACAGTTCGCCCGTTTCGCCTTCCGGTACATCTTCATGCGTAGCCACATCGACAATCCGGAACTCCGTGTTCGGTACCGCCACCCCTACTGCCGTTAGTTTGATCGGGAAATCGCGTGGCGTGAAGTGGGTCACCGGACTGGTCTCGGTCATGCCATAGCCCTGGCGCACCGTTACGTTCAACCGCTCAGCACACTGCCGCGCTACCGGCTCCGGAAGCGGTGCCGCCCCGGAGGTAACGTACCGCAGACTGGACAGATCGTACTGATCAACCACCGGATGCTTGGCCAGCGCCAGAATGATCGGTGGCACCAAAAAGGCCGTAGTAACCCGGTACTTCTGGAGCAATGTCAGAAATTGCTCCAGATCGAACCGCGGCATGGTTACTACCGTCGCGCCCGCATAAAGCGCCATGCTCATGATAACGGTCATACCGTAAATGTGATAGAACGGCAGAATTCCGATGAGCACCTCGTCGTCCTCAAAGCGCTCGACAGCCATCGTCTGAACAATGTTCGCCACAATATTGTAGTGCGTGAGCATGACGCCTTTCGGCCGTCCGGTGGTGCCACTTGAGTACGGCAGCGCCACCAGATCCTCTCGCGGATTGATGTCCACCGCCGGTGGCTCGGCTCCATGCTGCAGCAATGCCGCCAGGGGAGTAGCCCCTTCAGCCTCGCCGATCACGATCACTTCTTCAATGCCGGTGCGGGCAGCCGCTGCCCGTGCATTTTCCAGAAAGGGCGGAACGGTTACCAGGAATCGTGCACCGGCATCTTCCAACTGATGCGTCAGTTCGTCAACGGTATAGAGTGGGTTAACCGTGGTGGTAAACCCACCGGCCATAGCCACCCCGTAAAAGACCACCGCATACTCCGGCAGGTTCGGGCTGTAGAGGGCCAGCACATCTCCCTTGCGAAATCCCCGGGCAGCCAGTCCGGCCGCAAAGGCCCGCGCCCGCTCCCGAAGCTGGGCGTAAGTGAGCGTGCGCCCACTAAGCCCTTCAATCAAAGCCGGCTTATCCGGGTGCGCATCGACCCGCTGGAAAACCATCTCCGGCAGCGAAATCTCCGGAATCTCTACGTCTGGAAAAGGGCTTCGATAAATACGCATGGCGTTTTTTTCATCTGGTGAACAGGGCTTCAACAAGGCTTCACCATAAAATAAACGCTTGTTCATTTTGGCGCAAACCCATCCAGGAGGGACAATCGACCATTCAGACAAAAAGATCGGGCATGAGCTCGTCGACAGATGGATCAACGGCATAGGGCGTGAAGTCCGTTACCCCCACCTGTCGAAGCACTTCTTCATCAATGAAGAACTGTCCCGTGCACTGGCGACTGGGTTGCGTCAGGATCACATGCGCCGCATCGGCCACGATCTCGGGCTTGCGTGAACGCCGCACCATCTCTTCGCCGCCCAACAGGTTACGTACGGCTGCCGTTGCAATCGTCGTGCGTGGCCAGAGCGCGTTCACCGCTACCCCTGCCTCCCGAAACTCCTCAGCCATTCCCAGCACGCACATCGACATGCCGTACTTTGAAAGGGTATAGGCCAGATGAGGGGCAAACCAGCGCGGCTCCAGGTTCAGCGGGGGAGAAAGAACCAGAATGTGTGGATTCTCGGCCTGCATCAGATACGGCAAACAGGCCTGCGAACAGGCAAACGTAGCACGCACATTCACCTGATGCATCAGATCAAAACGTTTCATCGGCGTCTCAAGTGTACCGGCCAGATAAATGGCGCTGGCATTGTTGACCAGAATATCAATCCCTCCAAAGTGGGCCACAGCCTGTTCCACCGCCTGCTGAATCTGATCTTCGAAGCGCACATCAACCGGGATCGGCAGTGCTTCTCCGCCGGCCGCCCGGATCTCCTCGGCTGCCGTGTAGATGGTGCCCGGCAGCTTCGGATGGGGCTCCACCGTCTTGGCCGCAATCACAATACGCGCCCCATCACGCGCTGCACGAAGCGCTATGGCCTTACCAATGCCTCGACTGGCTCCCGTGATAAAGATGACTTTGCCTTTTAGCGAACCGCTTGTTACAAACGCCATAGGGACCTCCAAAGCACTTTCTTTCACGGAATGCATATAGTATATTGAACAATCGTTCATCTGGCAATCCCTTGATCACTTGGTCGCCATGCAGGAAGCGGTACACGAAGCCTTACTTTTCGAACACGATGGACCGGTTGCGGTGC
>Ga0256839_1000254_pt1 | contig 69784 bp, 65 predicted proteins | sample 354166metaG_FD_185968 | JGI IMG/M metagenome (GOLD analysis project Ga0256839, IMG submission 185968) | Hydrothermal vent microbial communities from Mid Atlantic Ridge, Atlantic Ocean - 354-166 | ecosystem: Environmental > Aquatic > Marine > Hydrothermal vents | place: Atlantic Ocean: Mid...
TGTGAATGTGACTACTGTATTGAGAATGAGGAATTCCATGTTATGGAATGCGTAGGTTAAAATATATGAGAAATTTACAGCTATAAAAATAAAAATAATTATTTCATGCAGTTTATTTTTTTTAGGTGCAGCTATCATTTTTCTTAAGCCTAACAGATTAGTTATTGATTTTTTTAAATCACTTAAGTTTGCCATTAACAAAGAAAAACTTAGGGATTTTATCCATGATAATAACGGATAAGAGTGGTTTTTAATATAACCATTGGTCTTATTTAAATATACTTTTGTAGCAGAAGCATTTAACCTATTTGTGCTTGATACTTCCTTTTAATCGAATGTGCCGGTAAATAAAAATAACAATAAACAAGCCCGAAAGCTCGAATAAACTACAACCTATTTCAATTTCTAATGCTTGAATTCACTCTACCTTATAGCGGTTACGTGTTTAGTTAAATAGTCATTGAATAATAATTAAAATAAAGGATAATTAAAATGTACCCCCTTAATAAACACCTAAGGCTATCTATGTCTATTTCTGTATTCTGTATGTTTCTTTCTGCTTGTGGTGGTCAAGGTGATCAAGTTACGCCAAAACCACCTGAGCTTGCCAATAAAACAGAAGTTTCAACAGTGCCGAACAAAAAGTCCTCTGTAATTACTCTTGGTACTTTAAAAGCATTTCCAACAGCAGAAGGAGCTGGGGCAGGTGCAACGGGTGGACGTGGTGGTAAAGTAGTTTACGTAACTAACACGAATGAAAAAGGGGCTGGCTCATTATTTGAAGCGGTGACGGGGTATGGAAATGAAAAAAGAACAATCGCCTTTGCTGTAGGTGGGCGTTTTAATGTATCAACATGGGAATGGACTGAAAATGTAGGAAATTTTACCTTGGCAGGACAAACAGCGAATGATTTAGGTGGAGTGCATATTGTATCAATTCCTTATCATGAAAACTCGCAAGGCATTCAGTATAAGTACTATCAAGGTGCAATTTGGAGCTATCTCAACCAAGACTTTGATCGTTCAATTCCTGCTAATGGTAGTTTGTATTTGACTCATAGTGATAATATGGCAATCCGATATATTTCTGCAAAAGGAGGGTGGGAATCAGGTATACACCATGAGGCAAGGTTTAATGCCTTTGGAACGAAGAATTGTACAAATCTTATCTATGATCATTATTCTTCTGGTTTTAGCTCTTACTTAGGCAAACTTGGCGGGACCAATAGAAATACTGGAAAAGAGGGGGGTATCACAATGCAATACTCTCTAGGGCATGAAGGAGTTGCAAAGCATGGTGTTGGATTTGTTTTAGGCGCTTACTTTAAAAATGTGGTTGGAGCAAGGTCTGAGAAAGAGCAAATTGACAAGTGGCGTACTGCCGCGGGAGCAACTGATTTTCATCATAATGCTTTTATTTTGAATACCCATCGTCATACGGGAAATATAGTAGCGGGAGATTCTGGGCGTTATAAAAGAATATCTAATTATATTTATGGTGTAGGAAGTCGGTTAGATAGCTTTAATGGAAATATGCAGATAGATTACGTGAACAATGTCTATGAGGCATCTAACGTTAATGATGTTCATTTGGGTTATTTACATAAGTTTGAAATAGCAAACTCTATAGCGGCACCAGGAATAGCGATACAGCCGTCGCTATATCTCAATGGTAATAAAGTGGTTAAACAAGATGGCTCTTTACTGATCTCAGCTGCTAATCAATGGTCCATGATTTCAATGAAGCCTGATGAGTCAATGGGTGAAGAATATAGAAACACACCTCTATGGGGAAAACGTCACCATGAGCAAGTACCTGATAGTCCTTTGTATCATCGTACGTCTGCGATAAAAAAAGGAAAGTATCCAATCACAGTAACACCTACAGATGAAGTGAAAAACTATGTGCTCAATAATGCAGGGGCTGGAGTAAGATTTAACTTGGATGGTACTACATATAATGATGATCAAATTGACTTGAAGTATATTTCAATTGCGAAAGAAAAGTCAGGGCCGAGTAATGACGATGAGCTAGGGAATAAGTCACGGTTAGTCATTCCAAATTATGTAACTACAAAAAGAAACTTAACAAAATTTGACTCTGATAGAGATGGTATGGCCGATTCTTGGGAGAAAAAGCATGGTTTAAAGGTGGGTGCTAAAGATAATAACGCAGTAAAAAGAGACTGGACTATTCAGGGATACTCTATTAAAAATAATGCAGGATATACTAATCTTGAAATTTACTTGGCTGAACTAGCTGGCGACTTTCATTTGTTGGCAAAAAAATAATGATAGGAAGTTTAACTACTGAAAAACGTCACCAATTATAAACTACTTGTAAAGTAGTTTTTGGGATTTTGGCCCCATGTTCAAGTTGATTTAATTCTAAAAATAAAAAAGCTCTTCAGCCAAGGTTGTAATTAATGGTACATTCAATTCAATATATGAGAGCAATAGCTGCTTTATTAGTTGTAGTTGCTCATGCTGTTTGGAAAGGTTCGCAGTATAGTTCCTCACCGATGAGTTGGTTTAATGTTGGTGGTATAGGCGTAGACCTATTCTTTGTTATATCTGGTTTTATAATGTGTCATGTTACTTATAAGCGAGAAGTTTCTTTTTTATCATTCATGAAGGCTCGTTTCATACGAATATTGCCTTTGTATTGGCTGTTAACAAGTATGGCACTTTTAATTTACCTGTTCTTTCCAGAGAAAATCAACAGTTCTAGGGGGGAGACGGGTATATTAGCATCATATTTTTTGTTTCCAAATGAAAGTCGTTTTTTAGTTTCAAATGGCTGGACATTAAGTTATGAGTTCTATTTTTATGTCATATTTGCAATAGGGCTATTTTTTTCGAATAGTTTAAAGTATCTCCTTCCTGTTGTATTGATGCTAATTTTGGTTATTTCAGGATTTATTGTAGAGTCAGATAATATACAGTTTGAATTTTTAACCAATACCCGTTTATTAGAGTTTATTTGCGGGATTTGTATATTCTTTTTCTTTATTAAATACACGATAAAAAAAACATATTCGTTAATTCTAATAGCCCTCTCTTTGGTGGTTTTAATATTTATTAATTTTATGGGCAATGAGAATGACCAAATGTTTTATTATCTATTGCCCGTTCTTCTGTTTTTTGTGGGGATGCGAGGCTTAGAAGATACTGTTTTTTCTAAACAACCTCAAGGCAAGGCTCTTAGAATATTAAGTAAAATTGGTGACTCGTCATACTCTTTGTATTTATTTCACCCTTTTGCTTTGGTTCTAGCTTCTATTGTGTTGAATAAGTTAGGTATTACAGCGTACGGGTATTTGTTTGTCGGGCTACTCGTCTTTATTAGTGTTGCAACTGGTTGGCTAGTTTATGTGTATCTTGAGTTGAAAATAAACAAAGTAGTAAAAAGAAAATTCACTTAGGGTGCTTGGTATATGTCAAATATGAAATATAGGGCTGATATTGATGGGTTGCGTGCCGTATCTGTAATTGCTGTTATATTATTTCACTCTGGCTTTGAATTTATTTCTGGAGGGTATATAGGTGTAGATATCTTTTTCGTTATTAGTGGTTACCTAATAACAGGGCTTGTTTATGATGAAGTAAAAACAGGGCAGTTTACAATTTCAGGTTTTTATAAAAGACGAATAGCGAGGCTTTTTCCTGCATTAATTATTACATTATTGTTAGTTTTAATTTTTGGTTTCTTTTTCTACGATAACAACGCTTTTGACAACCTTGGAAAAGAGATATTTTTTTCTGCAATAGGCGCCGCAAATATACTTTTTGCTCAAGGGATTAACTACTTTGCACAAGAAGAAGCTGTTCGACCACTGATTCATTTATGGTCGCTAGGAGTTGAAGAACAGTTTTACCTTGTTTGGCCAACAATTATACTGCTCCTCGCATCTATCTCTCCTAAGAAAATACTAATTATATTCGCAGGGTTGTTTTTGATTTCTTTCGTGTTGGCCGTTTCATCAGTCGATGAAGCTCCAATAAGTACTTACTTTTATCCGCAATATAGAGCCTTTGAATTAATTGTAGGAGCTATGACCGCGATCTGGATGAGAAGCACATTTTTTCAGCAGAGCGAATTAAAAAGACCAGTAAAAGAACTATTGGTTTATTTTTCGGTAGGAGTCATTTTTCTTTCAATGATAATGTTAGATAAGAATTCTACATTTCCTGGTTTTAATTCTTTGTATGCTTGTTTTGCCGCAGCACTAATAATTATCTATTCCCCTGGAACAACGCTATTTAAGGTTTTAAGCGTCCCCCCATTAGTACTGATAGGGCTTATTTCTTATCCTCTTTACTTATATCACCAACCCGTTATATCGTATATTTATTTCTTTAACCTGACTTCAAATAACGTGGTTACGTTTTTAATAGTTATATTGAGCGCACTTCCAATGGCGTGGTTAACGTACAAATATATAGAGAAACCGATAAGAAAGGCCGCTCACAAAAAAAATAAGGTACATTATTTTTATTATATAGCTCCTTTGGTGCTCGTACTTATATCAATATCTGGGTTGTATATTGCTAAAAATAATGGATTAGGGGAAAGGTTTCAAGTGTTAAACGCCTTTGCTTATGATGTTTCAAAGCATAGTGAATCTACTTTTGAAAATCGCTTTGAACGAGGAATCAGTTTAACCAGTGGCGAGGGAGAAAAAATCTTGTTTGTAGGTGATTCTTTGGTACAGCAATATGTGTACCCAATCAGTCAGGCTCTTGGTTTTGATGTTAATAACATTGATGTAGCTACTAGAGGAGGTTGTGTATTATTAAAGGATATTAAATTTCTAGATGTATTCTCAGACATATCATGCAATGATTTACGAAAAGACCTTTATCAACTAAAAGACAGGAAGTATAAGTATGTGGTTATTACACAAAACTGGCATTCTGATTCATATGATAAGAGTGTTTTAAATTTTAAAACGATAGATAAAGATAATTTAAATAACTGGAGTCCTTTTATTAAGGCTACTCTTGATCATTTTAAATTAGTGTCTGATACGGTTATTCTTATTGGAGGGCATGTGGAAGTTGAAGGGACGGAGGAACTTAAGCCAACAATATTTTTATCACAAGCTGCTTATGATATTTCATTAAACAAATTAAAAGTTATTAATGCGGCGCATTTATCTGAGGCAAATAATTATTTTAATCAATGGCAGTCTGAGAAAGTATTTATTTTGCAATCGAAAGATCTGTGGTTAGACCAAAATAAAGACTATAAATTACACGATGATAATTGGGCATACTTTATGGACTCGCTTCATGTATCAAATGCAAGTACACAATTTGTTATAGAGAAGTTTAAAAAATTGTTTAAAACCCTGCAATAGGTAAAAACTAACACTTGGTAAATTAAAAACAATCTATTGAGATAATTTTTTTCCTATTGCCTGACCTTTTAGTTCAATGTACTTATATGTGAAGTGTGAAACAAAAATAACAGTTCCTAAAACGGCTAAAATTGCTAAATTATTATAAAGCGGGCTTCCTAAGTCGATAAAACGCTGCCCATCTATGGTTTGACTGGTTTTTATTCTTAAAAATTTTTCTATGATCATGTACGTAGATAGGGAGCCAAAAATTATGATTGTGTGTGTTAAGTAGATTGAATAAGAGAGTTTTCCTAGGTATAGAAAAACGTTACTGCGAAAAAAATTAGAAATATATCCTTTTTGGAAAGCAAAAATAAAGATCTGAATGATGAATAAAGCTGTGGCTACTAATGATTTATAAGGTATAGAAGATGAAATGGTCAAAATAACAAGGGCGATGACTATTAGCTCTAGTATCGTGAATAGATTTTTACCCAAGGTAACAATAGGGTAAATTTTTCTGAATAGAAAATAGATTAGCCCTCCTGCAAAAAAACTAGAGAACCCTCTTGCTATGGCTAGTTCTCCAATTGGGGTGTCTTGTTTCATGATAATAGTAATGAAAGCGATAATAGAAAGAATTGACCAAACTATAAATAAATAAGGTCTTTTAATAAAAAGTGATACAAAAAATAAGAGGTACATGTAAAACTCTATACTGATACTCCAAGATGGAGAGTTCCAGCCAAATGTTTCAACGTTTGGTAGCCAAGCTTGCAAAAGAAGGGCTGAGGGAATTATATCGTGAGGGTTTTGGGTGTTTGTAAAAGGTATGGCATTAAAACTGAATCCTTTATTGTAAGCATAAAGTTTCCCAAATTCTAATAACACAATGATGGTTAAAGTAAAAAGGTGTAGTGGAAATAAACGAAAAGACCGAGATATAATAAATGTTTTAAAGTTGAGATCTTTTTTTAAGGCGTACCCGTGTGCTAAAACAAAGCCACTTAAAACAAAAAAGAACTCTACAAATAAGAAACTTTCTCTGAAAAATTCTGGTTCAATAAAACTGCCAACATAATGCATATGAACCACAACTACTAAAATTGCAGCTAAGCCTCTAAAGCTATCTAAAACATCAAATCTACGGGGCATAAACGTTCTCTTTTCTTGAGTAGGTGTTTTTTTATCAAAAATAATAGCACAACTTATTGTTTGTTACTCATCGGTGTTCGAGGAGCATTTATTCTACGCTTTTTCAGGTTCAGTCATCTGATCTTTTGCTGAGCCCATCCTGTAATTGGTGAAAAATTAATCACAATCAGATAAGCTTCCTGTTCAAGGATCATTATTGTCTTTTATAAAAAGTGATCTGATTAAATTTTTTAAGGTTTTTATATGAAAATTGCTATTGCTGGCACGGGCTATGTAGGCCTCTCAAACGCGATGTTACTGTCGCAAAACCATCAGGTTACAGCGCTTGATGTTATTCCAGAAAAAGTTGAGATGCTTAATAATAAGCAGTCACCTATTGCGGATGTTGAAATCGAAGATTTTCTTGCGAATAAAGCATTAAATTTTACGGCTACTTTAGATAAGTATGAGGCTTATGAAGGGGCTGAGTTTATTGTTATCGCTACACCGACTGATTATGATACTGAACATAACCACTTTAACACCGATACGGTTGAGGCTGTTATTAAAGATGTCATGGCGATTAACCCCGATGCGGTAATGGTGATTAAATCGACTGTTCCTGTTGGTTATACCGCAGAAATTAAAGCTAAGTTTGGCACTGATAATATTATTTTTTCGCCTGAGTTTTTACGTGAAGGTCATGCGCTTTATGATAATTTATATCCTTCGCGTATTATCGTTGGTGAGCGTTCAGAGCGTGCTGAAAAGTTTGCTAATTTATTAGTCGAGGGTGCGATTAAAGAAGATATTGCGGTACTTTTTGTGGATTCTACTGAAGCTGAAGCGGTTAAACTTTTCTCAAATACCTACCTAGCGATGCGAGTGGCTTACTTTAATGAGCTAGACACCTATGCGCAGGTTCATGGGCTTAATACGAAACAGATTATAGAAGGTGTTGGTTTAGACCCGCGAATTGGTGATCACTATAATAATCCATCATTTGGTTATGGTGGTTATTGCTTGCCAAAAGATACCAAACAGCTACGAGCTAACTATAAAGATGTACCTAGTAATTTGATTAATGCGATTGTTGAATCAAATACAACGCGTAAAGATTTTATTGCTGATAGGATTATTCAACAACAGCCCAAAATTGTGGGTGTTTATCGTTTAATTATGAAAAGTGGATCTGATAATTTTAGAGCATCTTCGATTCAAGGCATTATGAAGCGTGTAAAGGCGAAAGGTATTGAGGTTGTCGTTTTTGAGCCAGAGTTAAAAGATGATGAATTTTTTAAGTCTCGTGTAATCCGTGATCTTAATGAGTTTAAGGCGATGTCAGATATCATTGTCGCTAATCGTTTATCCGATGATATTACTGATGTGCGAGATAAAGTAGTAACCAGTGATTTATTTGGTCGAGATAGTTAGAGGGTGGCTCAGTCGGGCTAAATAATAAAAATTAGAGGTTTATAAATGAAGGTTTTAGTTACAGGTGCGGCAGGCTTTATTGGTTCTGCGCTATCCATTCGTTTGTTAGAACGTGGTGATGAGGTTGTGGGAATTGACAATCATAACGATTACTATGATCAAGATTTAAAAGAGGCGCGTCTTGCACGCCACGCTGTCCACCCTAACTATACGCATATTCGTATGAACCTTGAAGATCGTGAAGGCATGGCTGAGTTATTTAAAACGCAGCAGTTTGAAGGTGTTGTTAACCTCGCTGCGCAAGCAGGGGTTCGATATTCATTGGAAAACCCTTTAGCTTATATTGATACTAATTTGGTTGGTTTTGGGCATATTTTAGAAGGTTGTCGTCACAATAAAGTCGGTCATTTGGTCTATGCTTCATCAAGCTCGGTTTATGGTTCTAATACTAAAATGCCATTCTCAACGCATGATAACGTCAATCACCCTGTTAGTTTGTATGCAGCAACTAAAAAAGCCAATGAGTTAATGTCGCATACATATAGTCATTTATATGATTTACCAACAACCGGTTTACGTTTCTTTACTGTTTACGGCCCGTGGGATCGTCCTGATATGGCGCTACAGAAGTTTACTCGCCGTATACTTCGTGGTGACGAAATTCAAATTTATAATTATGGAAAGCATCGCCGAGACTTTACTTATATCGATGATATTGTTGAAGGTGTGATTCGCATTCTTGATCGACCAGCAATGGGTAACCCTGACTGGAGTGGTGATGCGCCTGATTCGGCTACCAGTAAAGCGCCTTGGCGTATTTATAACATTGGAAACAATAATCCTGTCGAGCTATTAGATTATATTGATGCCTTGGAAGAATCTTTAGGTGTTGAAGTGAAGAAGGAATTACTGCCGCTACAGCCTGGCGATGTACCCGATACCTATGCAGATGTTGATGATTTGGTCAGCGAGTTTGGCTATAAGCCATCAATGTCAGTGAAGGAAGGGGTTAAGAACTTTGCAGATTGGTATAAGGAATACCATAACGTTTAGGCTGTAAATAGATAAATAGAGACCTTTGCAGGAATCGGATGACGAGTAAAAATGGCTGAAATTCCACTGATTTTCGTTGGAAAACTTGCTAATAACTCGTTATTAGCTTCATTTTCTGCCTCAATCAGTGAAATTTCATCCGGTTTTTCTTTCGCGACAAACTAGTGCAAAGGTCCCCAATAAAAAGCCAGCATTTAGCTGGCTTTTTATTGGGTTATTCATTTATATGTTTTGATCTAAAAATGCCGTCAACTGTGATTTATTCAAAGCACCAACTTTAGTCGCTTCTACTTCGCCATTTTTAAATAGCATTAAGGTAGGAATCCCGCGAATGCCGTATTTAGGCGGTGTATCACCGTTATCATCAATATTTAATTTGCCGACAATGACTTTGCCTTCATATTCTGTGGCAATTTCTTCTAAAATTGGGGCGATTGATTTACACGGGCCACACCATTCTGCCCAGTAATCTACTAGTACAGGTGTGTCGTTTTTGATAACGTCTTCTTCAAATGTTGCGTCGGTTAGTGTCACTATGCTCACGATATGCTTCTCCAGCTTGGTTGATGGTAAATGTTATTATCAGGTTGAAATGAAATAATTCAAGCGAATAATGCGCTTATTTCTAAGCGTTCAATAAACCAATATAAAGCAATCATAGAAATCATTAAAGAAAGCGGATTCGTGATACGTGTTTTGTACCAAGGTTTGCCTTTAAACCAAAGGCCTAGCAATAAAAAAGCGCTAAGAATAACCGTTAGTTGACCAAGCTCAACGCCGATATTAAAGCTAATAAGTGCAGTTCCAAAGGCGTAGTCGGGTAGGCCAAAGTCAGCAAGCACACTGGCAAAACCCAGACCATGTAATAAGCCGAAGGCGAAGACTAAAAATAAGCGCCAGTTGTGAAGGCGCTTTGCAAATATATTCTCGATGCCAATATAAGCAATAGAAAGCGCTATTAAAGGCTCTACAATAACCGAAGGCAGATTAATAATGCCATTCATGGCAAGCCCTAGCGTAATAGTGTGTGCTACCGTAAACATGGTAATTTGCCAGAGTAATGGCTTCAATGCGGTAGAAAATAGAAATAAACCCAGAATAAATAAAATATGGTCGATACCTTTTGGTAGGATATGTTCAAATCCCAATACAATGTAGTTAAGTACTGTCTTATAGAAAGGCTTGCGGGCAACAACCTCAGTTAAAGAAAGTGCTTCACTCGATTGGTTGTTTTTTAACCATTGCCACTCAGACCAGTGGTATTTTTGATTGGTTTTATCTACTTGGCGTAAGCGTACTGCGTTATCACCAAAGGTCATTGGATAAAACCACGTTACAGAGTTTGCGTATAAGTCCACTTTACCGGATAGTTTTATAACGCTAATACGAGGAACTTTTGTGTAACCAGCTTCAGGGATGGTCACTTGCTTTACTTTTAGTTGGATTGTCTTTTTATTATCATTATCATTAAGTTTTATCGTCTTGAGAAATTGTTTCTCAAAGGCGTCAAATTTTTTTGATAAAACGTTCGGTTGCATTTTCCTTAATAAATCATATTTTGCGGCGTTGGGGGAGTCCTTAGTATTTTTGTACCTCCCATCTATTTCAGTTAATAATGCCTCAATACTGGCACGAATTTCTATATCTATGACTCCTTGCCTGTTCACCGTAATTTCAACAAGAGCGGGCTTAACTACATCTGCAAAAGCTTGTGTTGATAAAAAAAATAAGACGAGTAAAAAGAGTTTTTTAACTGCTGAAAATAAAGGCATAAGAAGGTAAATTAAATTCCACAAAAAGTGTGTAGTATACTAAACTTGCTTCGTGTTCTTTGCAATTAAGAAGAACTCAAGAATTAATTCAACCAGTTTGAAATTTTAATTAGTCGAATCAGAAAGCCGTAGGAGAGTTGTAACATGGCCAATAAGCCAAACAGAACAGAGATGAATAAACGTACTTTTTTAACGATTATGGCAGCAGGGTCTGCGGGTGCAGGCAGCTTGCCTTGGTTGATCGAAAATGCGTTAGCCGAAGATAAAAAATCAGCGGCAACAATGCCAAAAGATTTTTACAGTGTCCCCAAAAAAGGCCAAGCACGAATCCTACACACAACCGATGTGCATGGGCAGTTATTGCCAGTTTACTTTCGTGAGCCGAATGTGAATTTGGGTGTCGGCCCTGCATTAGGCCGCCCGCCTCATATCGTAGGTAAGAAACTCCTAGAAAAAATGGACTTACCTCTTGATGGCCCTGAGGCTTATGCATACACCTATTTAGATTTTTTCAATGCGGCTAAAAAGTATGGTAAAACAGGTGGCTATTCCCACATGAAAACATTGCTTGATATGCTACGTAAAGATGCCGGAGGTATTGAAAATACCATTACACTTGATGGCGGTGATTTATGGCAAGGTTCGGGCACTTCCCTTTGGACGCGTGGCGTAGACATGGTTGAAGCATCGAATATTTTAGGTGTCAACGTGATGATTGGTCATTGGGAGTTTACCTACAACGAAGCAGAAGTGCTTAGCAATGTCGCTTTATTTAAAGGTGATTTCATCGGGCAAAATGTGCGTGTTAAAGAAGATTCTTTAATGGATGATAATTATGCTGAGTTAGTTGAAAAGAATGATGGCCGTGGTTTATTTGATGAAGATGCAGGCTATGCTTTCCAACCTTATGTTATGAAAAAGATTGGTGGCAAGCGTATTGCAGTTGTTGGTCAAGCTTTCCCTCGAACTGCTAACGCTAACCCACCAGAGTTTTTCCCTGACTGGTCATTTGGCTTGCGTGAAGAAGATATGTCGAACCTCGTTAAAAAGATTCGTGCTGATGAAAAGCCAGATGCTGTCGTATTACTTTCACATAATGGCATGGACGTTGATGTGAAGATGGGCGAAAACGTCCCTGGTATTGATGCTATATTTGGCGGTCACACGCATGACGGTATGCCAAAGCCGATCGAAGTTAAAAGCAAAGGTGGCAACCGATGTTTAGTCACTAATGCAGGATCAAACGGAAAGTTTGTTGGTATTATGGACTTTGACTTCACCGATAATAAAGTCAATATGCACTACTCAATGAAGCCTGTTATTACCAATTGGCTACCTGCGGATAAAGAGATGGAAGCTTATCTGTCTCAAATGCGTAGTAAAAAATACGATGAGAAAATTAATGAAGCGCGTAATGAAAAGTACAAGTTTAATAAATCACGTGTAGGTAAAACCTATGATGAAATCCTGACTGAAAAGCTGGCGATTGCAGATCGTACCTTATACCGCCGTGGTAATTTTATGGGTACATGGGATCAAGTTATGTGTAACGCCTTGCGCCATGAATACAAAGCTGATATTTCATTCTCAGCAGGTGTTCGCTGGGGAACAAGCACCCTGAAAGGCGACTGGATAACCATGGAAGATGTGATGACACAATGTTCCATGACTTATGCAGAAACCTATACCAGTGAGATTACGGGTAAAGACTTGTTAGAGACCTTAGAGCAAATTGCCGATAACTTATTCGACCCAGACCCTTACTTACAATCAGGGGGTGATATGGTGCGTGTGGGTGGTTTAGATTACACCATTGACCCTAGTAAAAAGTTATACAGCCGTATCACTGATGCGCGCCTCGATAACGGCGACAAAATCGATCCTAAGAAAACCTATAAGCTAGCAGGTTGGGCAACTGTCAATCGTACACCAGATGGTCGTTTAATGTGGGATGTGGTGCGTGATTATATTGTTGCAACTAAAGGTAAAGATGATGTGCTTAAATTGCCGAAAATGAATCGCCCGAAGCTTGTTGGTGTTGGAGATAACCCTGGTATTGCTGATTATGCAGGTGAAACTGCTTAGTTTTAATTAGAATAAATAGTAGCTAATATGTCATTATAAACCCTCTTCGTGAGGGTTTATTTTTGTGTATGAACTTTTATAAACTGACTCTGTCTTATACCTATCGTACATTGAGATAATAACCATGAATTTTACATTTTTTACTAAGACGTTTTTTCAAGCTGTAAGTGTAATTACCTTTTTGTTACTGGCTCAATCTACAATGGCTCTACCTAAGGCTTTTCAAGCAAACTATAAAGTGTCAAAAGGGAGTTTAACCTTAGGTAATTTACATACCTCGCTAAAGTATTCCGGTAATAACTATTCTTACCATAAATATACTAAAGCAACTGGTTTTGCGGCCTTACTTACAGGGATAAGGATTACTGAAAATACGGATGGACAGGTTTCAGGGCATATAATCACTCCTAAAAAATACTTGTTTAATCAGTCTAAAAGAGGTGGTGGAAAGGTCGATAATATTAACTTTTCACGAAACACTGCAACGGGTAATTACAAGAAAAAATATTTTTCGGTTAAGACATCCGCAGATATTCAAGATAAAGCGTCTATGGAGTTACTTTTAGCCCATGACTTAAGCCAAAATAAATCTCAGCTTACGTATAATATTGTTACTCAGGGTGAGAAAACTCAGTACCGCTTTCAAAAGCTTGGAAATGAAAAATTAAAAACCCCAGCGGGTATTTTTAATACCGTTAAAGTCAAGGTCGTACGTTCTACCAATGCACGTGAAACAATCTTTTGGATGGCAAAAGAGCTAGATTACATGCCGGTAAAAATACGCCACCGAGAGAAGAAAGATGTTATTACTACGGTTATAAAAAACTATAAGAAATTATAAGAGACTTTTTACTCGTCAGTTTAAAAATAGAAATCACATCGAAGGATTCTATTTTAGCCCCTATTTAGGGGCTTTTTTGTTTTTGAGAATTATGAGTACTTATTTAAGTTCCACAAAACGTCTGATGCACAACTTCCTCTGCCTTTGGGGGTAACATATAAGCTTCTTTGCCAGCCTGCAACTCATAAGGTTTTTGTAAAACAGCCTGTAGTTCATGAAATACCGTAAAATCATTATTATCTTCAGCAGCGCGTATAGCGCGTTCGATTTGGTGATTTCGTGGAATATAAACAGGGTTAACTTGTCTCATCTTTATCATTCGTTGCGAATCAGTTAAGGCTTCAAGGTCAAGGCGTTTTTTCCATTTTTTCAACCAAGCGTTTGATTGCTTACTTTGTTTAAATATCCCTTGGAGTTGATTTTCTGCTTCTATGTTCTCTTTATAGTGAGGCAATTGAGATAAATAGAAAAAGGTAAGCGTAAAATCAGCTTGATTATCTTCCATGCAGTTGAGTAACTCATTGGCTAAATCTGCATCAGTGTCATCTTTTAACTCAAGCCCTAGCTTATTTCGCATCCCGTTCAACCAATAGTTTTGGTATTGTTGTTGGTAGTTTTTTAGCAAACTTTCAGCAATTGCCACGGCGACTTTCCCGTCTTCTTTTTCATCGATAAACAGTGGGAGCAATGTTTCGGCAAGGCGAGTTAAATTCCATTGTCCAATTTGAGGTTGGTTGTTATAAGCGTAACGCCCATTTCGGTCAATAGAGCTGTAAACTCGCTTGTATGAAAACTCATCCATAAATGCACAGGGCCCGTAATCTATCGTTTCCCCTGAAATTGCCATATTGTCGGTATTCATCACGCCGTGAATAAAGCCAAGATTCATCCATTGGGCGATTAGCTTTGCTTGTTTATCAATAACAGCTGCGAGAAATGCAACATAAGGATTATCAGCATTTTTGGCTTGCGGGAAATGTCTGTCAATTTCATAGTTAGCGAGTTCTTTGACAGCTTCTTGATTACCTTGGGATGAGAAATATTCAAAGCTACCGACTCTTACAAAGCCTTTGGCGACACGGGTGATTACGCCACCAGCGACTAAACGTTCACGAGCGACTTCTTCCCCTGTGGTAACAGCTGCGAGCGCACGGGTGGTTTCAACGCCTAGCTTGTACATAGTTTCACTGACTAAATACTCGCGCAAGACAGGCCCCAACGCAGAGCGCCCGTCACCATTACGGGAGTAGGGGGTTGGGCCAGCGCCTTTGAGTTGGATATCGAATCGCTCGCCTTGCTTGGTGACTGTTTCCCCGAGTAGCAATGCCCTCCCATCACCGAGTTGTGGGGAAAAGCCGCCAAATTGGTGTCCTGCATAAACGGTTGCCAGTGGTTCTGCACCTGTGGGTGTGAGGTTACCAGCAAAAACTTGCGCAAGTTTTTGCTGGTCAGACAAGTCTTCTGATACGCCTAACTGTTCAGCCAGCTCATGGTTAAAGATAATAAGTTTAGGATCTTTAACCTGTGTTGCTTGAGTGCGGCTGTAAAAATAATCAGGTAGTTGGGCGAATGTATTGTTAAATGTAAACTCCATTATTTAATCTCCCGTGCCTTAACATGGCGTCCTTTTATTTTACCTTTGCCTTGGCGAAAATAACCAAGTGCTTTTGGGAGTGCCTCTTGCGCTATGGCAACATAACTGAGTTGTTCAAAAATATTTATTTTGCCAATTTGAGCGCTTGCTAAACCAGCGTCCTTCGTGAGTGCGCCTAACAGGTCACCGGGACGTATTTTATTTTTTTTGCCGGCATCAATTTGTAAGGTGGATACGTTTGAGTGGAGCGAAAAATCTAAAGCTTTGGTTAAAGAGTCGGTCGATTCATTGTGACAAGGTTTGCCCAAATAATCTTCAAGTGAAATGATTCGGGCTATTTCTGCTTCCGTATAAAGGCTTAGGGCTAAGCCTGTTTCGCCAGCGCGACCCGTGCGACCAATACGATGTGTGTAAATTTCTGCATCATGGGGAAGCTCATAATTAATAACCGCTTGAAGTGACTTGATGTCTAGCCCGCGTGCAGCCACATCGGTAGCCACTAAAACAGGGCAACTGTTATTGCTAAAACGCACCAAAACTTGGTCGCGGTCACGTTGATCTAAATCACCATTTAGCGCTAGTGCCTGCACTTTGTTATGCTGTAAAAATTCTGCAATTTCATGGCACTGTACTTTGGTGTGACAAAAAATCACGGTGCTTTTTAATTGGTAATGCGCTAGTAGATTAAGCAGTGTTTCTTTTCGTTGATAGTTATTGGTTTGGAAAAAGGCTTCTTCAATGGTGCTTTCTTCGTGTTTTTCATCCACTTTAATCACTACGGGGTCACGCTGGATAGAGCGACACATTTTTTTAATGGTATTCGGGTAAGTTGCGGAGAACAGAAGTGTTTGACGATTGTTTGGGGTTTGGTTGATTATATTCATAATCTCATCATAAAAGCCCATATCCAACATGCGGTCGGCTTCATCCAAGACTAAAGTTTCGACACTGCTTAAATCAAGGGTTGAACGACTCAGGTGATCTTTAATTCTACCAGGTGTGCCCACCGCAATATGTGCGCCATGTTCTAAGGAGTCTGCCTGGGGGCCTAGCGGCTTACCACCACATAAAACCACCAGTTTAATATTAGGAATACAACGCGCTAGCTGCCTAATTTCTTGGGCAACTTGGTCGGCAAGCTCACGGGTAGGGCATAATACAAGTGATTGTAAGCCGAAAAATTTGGGGGTTATTTTTTGTAACACGCCGAGCCCAAACGCAACTGTTTTACCACTGCCAGTCTTGGCTTGCACAATGAGGTCCTTCTCCTCTAGGATTGAGGGTAAGCTGGATGACTGCACCGGCGTCATTGTTTGGTAGCCCAGTGAGTCTAAATTATCTAACAATGTTTTAGAAAAGGGTAGGGATGAGAAGGAGTCGTCAGGCATGGCAGTGCTCATAATGTATCAAAAGCTGTATTAAAGCACTCGGTGCGAGCTTTGAACAGAATCCTGTGTGCTAATATCTTAGATATAAACGTGGAGCCAAATTCGTGCTCATCGCGGTGTTTCAATATGAGAATTAGAGCTAGGGCTTAAAACGATCTAAATCATTCGGAAAACTAACTGCACCGTGGTAATTGTTTTTAATGAGTCTTAGTGTTTCAGCTTCGAGATTGATGCTGCGCGCCATTAAATGCGTGAGTAAAAGATTTTTAACGTTAGCACGTTTGGCAATTTTTCCAATCGTTGTTGGTGTCATGTGCAGCAGGGCGGCTACACCTGTAGCATCTTCTGGGATAGCATTGTGCGCTACAAAAATATCGGTATTCTTAGCAAACTCAGGCATAGCGCCGAGTCGTCCACTCATATCACCAGAAAATGTAATGGAGCAACCTGCGAGCTCAACCCGATAACCTTGTGAAGGAAACGGCCCGTGGTGGGTTGATACTGTTTTCACGCGAATATTATTTTTGTTGTAGATAGTTTTGATCGTTAAATCACTGTATGACCATTCGATATTTGCCACTTTAATTTTATAAGCACCGCGGGCTTCATTATCTAAAACATTCCCCAAATAAGGGTACATGCCTGCTTCACTGCCAATGGCTCGTTCGACAAATTGCTCCGCAGATGCTACAAATTTTGTTCCCGTTGGACCATAAACAAACAATGGTTTGGAGCGTTTGGTAAAAAAGGCACCTTTGATATAAGCAGGAAAGTCACTGCTGTGATCTACATGAAAATGGCTAAATAAAAATAAATCCACATCTTCAAAACTGGCTTTGCTCTGTTTAAAACGTTGCAAGCTACCTGCACCTGCATCAACTATCACACGGGCTTTATTATCCAGCCAGATAAGGTAGCCTGTAGAGGCTTGATCATCTAATAGTTCAGGGCCACGAGAGCCCAGTATTTGGAGTTGTACTCGATTTGATTGGCATTTTGAAGGAATCACCTGAGTGGATGCGCTGAGAGCTGGGCTGGGTAAAAAAACAGAAGTAAACAACATTGCGAATGAAGAAGGTAGAAACAGATTCATTTATTTTGCCTTCTTTAAGACTAAAGTAACCTGCTTAATTTCTTTTGTTTGCAGATTAATTTCAGCCGCTTTATGCGATAAGCCATGCACCGTATCTTTGGCAATTACACGTATCGTTTTAATATCAGTGGGAATTTTCACACCTGATAAGTTACGTGTAAAAGGTTGTTCATTCACATGTGGATGGTACAAGGTACGTGTTCCAAATATTTTATTGTCTGCACCTATCACTTGCCATTCATTGGCATAATGATCCCAGCCTTTATCATCGTGCTTTAACGTTACTGCAAAAGTCCACGTTTTATCATTTTGTTGGTGAATCTTCACATCAACAACTTCAACTTCATTGGCATTAACTGTTGTTACATTAGCAGTAGTTAACAGAAGTGCCGAAAAGAGTAGAGCAATTGTTTTTTGTGGGAGGTGTAGGTGTTGAAATAGTTTCTTAACCATCGTCAAAGATTCCTGTCATGTTAATATAGGCATAACATAACCATTACGAGTGATAAATACAAATGGATTCAACGGTTACAAAAACGGTAAAAAAGTTGCGTAAGTTTTTAACGACACATCTTAGTAATAGTTTAGAGAAACTGGTACTAGAGTTGCCCCCAATTTTGAATAATCCCGATAAATTAAATGATCATTTAAGTAAAGCAATTAATAAATTGCCCTATTGTAAATACATCTATGTGTTGGATGTAAAGGGGATACAAATTAGCGCTACCGTCTCGCATGAGGAGAAAAATACTTATTCAATGGGGCGTGATCGATCGCCACGACCTTATATGAAAAACTTATTTAAACCGCGTGAAGGCGAGGATTTTGAGCTATCCAAGGCTTATATAACAAAAAACACCAAGCGGCCCTCCGTAACAGGAATTCAATTAATTCGTGATCAGCAGGGTAACCGTCTGGGTTTTTTAGGCGTAGATTATGATTTAAGAGAGCTTCCTCGCGATGACACAATGTACGAAGAACCACGCCAATGGAGGCAGATTAAAGGTGATCCTGCAATACGCAGTGGCTTGTTTTTACAGCAACGCGCTGAAAGTCAAATGGATAAAAAGCTCAGTGATGTGATGACGATACTTGAAGAGCTGATGCTTGAGCATGGCGTGTATCACTGCCAAGTTCATTATTCTAGTAGCCGAGTGACGATCTGGCATGTGGATGACCCGTATACCTACCGTATCTTAACCATGGATGAGTTATCGGATTCTGAAATTTGTTTGGCATACCCGCAGCGCCCATATTTTGAGAGAAATATTGTTCCTAAAAAAGATATTTGTAATGTATTTAAACAATTTAGTGCGTTACGTTTTGCGGATGAAACTGTTTATTTGCGTTCGGGTTCTTTAAATTTGGTTAATGGTTTTACGGGCTTAAATTTTTCCTGTGATGGTACACACTACTTAACTTATGATGAGTTTTTAAGTCGTGGTTTAGAATTTTGGTTTGGTGCAGATACTGAGTATGAAGAAGCTGAGAAAAAACTGAATATGACAGACCTTGATGAACTGTTAGAAAAAGTTGCACAACGTGGATGCTTGGAAGTGAATCAAATATTGGCTCAGTTGGATGCTGGTAAAACACCAGAACTTCTGTCTGAATTGACGAGCGATGAACAAGAATATATCCATCAAGAATTGGCATCAGTAATGGCTATTTATGAGGGTGGGGTTTGTTCGATTTAATAGGACAAGGCTTATACTTGACATTATTTTTTCGCGTTATTATTAATAGGTCGATTAATTCAACTCATGGAAGAGATAGATAATGATCACCAAAAAACAGCTAACTTCTCAGTTTTATAGCGTAGCTCAAGGCTCTAAAAACAGAGCTGCATATTTTGCAAATAATGAACAATACATGGTGAAATACTGGGAAGACCCTGCAATGACACCTATAGATAGATATGTAAGAGGAAATTACTCAAATAGTTCTAATAATAAATGGTGTGGTTAACAATGTTTATCTAAAGGATAATGCGCACATTTATTTTCAGTTGTATATGTTTTTTTCTAGTGTCTTGTGAACAACACACTTTCTTGTTGAAAAAAAGTAATAATATTCATATACACCCTGCTAACCCTTGTAGACAAGAAGTAACTCATGATCATCCTTATGTTAATACCAAGCATGATCATGCATATCACCCTTGCAAGTAAGTTCTAGTGGAAATGGTGTAATCGTGGATATCCATCCAAAATCGGTATAAAAACAGCGATAAACGGTTGATCAACCATGAATCAAATTAACCACGAAGGACACGAAGGACACGAAGGACACGAAGGACACGAAGGACACGAAGGACACGAAGGACACGAAGCGCACGAAGCGCACGAAGGGAAACATCCAAATCTTTGTGTTCTCTGTGTCCTTCGTGGCGAGAACAATGTTTTCAGCTACGATGCCAACGGCAACCGCCTGAATCTCACCGAAAACAAGGACAGCAACGAAGAAATCCAGACAATCTACAGCATACTGGGAAACTCAAACCGCCTGACCAAAGTCGCCGACACCGACTACCAGTACGACAACAACGGCAATATCATCAACGGCGGCGAGCATAGCTACACCTACGATGCCAGAAACCGTTTGGTCAGCATCGACAACGGTACAAGCACAAGCTATCTCTACAACGCCAATAATATGCGGGTTAAGAAAACCACCGTCAATGAAACGACAAACTACGGCTGGGACAACGACCGAATATTCGCCGAATACGATGCCAGCGGTAATCCCATACAGGAAACCGTTTACTTTGGTAGTACACCCATCGCACTGCTCAAAGACGGTAACATCTACCGTATCTTTGCCGATCAGATTGATACACCGCGAGTCATCACCGATCACACAAACAACACACTCTGGGCGTGGGACAGCAAACCGTTTGGTGAAAGCCAGCCTGATGAAGATGCGGATAAGGACAGTACTGTACTAAGCTATAATCTTCGATTCCCTGGGCAGTATTATGATGTAGAGACGCAGAAGCACTACAACTTCAATAGAGATTATAATCCTGTTACTGGACGATATATTCAGAGTGACCCGATTGGGTTGGATGGGGGGATGAATGGATATGGCTATGTACTAGAAAATCCATTAATCACTTCTGATTATAAAGGTCTGAAAGGACTTCGTATTACAAACCCAAATACAGCTTCGTATTCAAACCTAGACTATGCAATTGATAAATGGATGGGTTGGGCATGCTCTCAATGTTCAATGCAACTCTTTCGTACTGTACGCTCTCAAATAGATTATTATCAACGTACTTCTTCAATTAATGCCACATGGTATTTTATGTTATATATTAAACTGGCAGATAAACCTGCGTGGGCAGGACGACCAAACTGCGCTATAGGAACAAAAATAAACTTTGCTACATCATATTATAGCTATAATATTGCAGCACCTTACATACCACAAAACGGTTATGGGTATCCACTAGCAGCATACAAAAAAGGACAATTCAATGGCACTAATAGATATGGGCCAGTGCCTTACTAAAATAGTTCTAATGTTAGGAGTCTCAATAATTGCTTCTTTATCTGGAATATTTTTTCTTCTTCTCATCGAAGAGTACGATAAGTTAAACACTGCGACCTCAACGTTGATTCTTCTAAGTAATGGAGATATTGAAGCAACAGTAAATACAGCTATTATTTTTGTAAGATTACTGTTCACAACATTTGTCGGGGTTTTTCTAATCATTTGTCTGGAAATTACGAAAGCTGGTAGGGTTCTACATTGGCTAGCTATAGGTTTTATATTAGCAACCCTTGTTAATTTCATTAGTCCGCTACCATCATATTTTGGTTCTTTGTCTGAAACTAAAGGTGCGGGAGTACTTGGTCAATATTTACTTCATAATTTTATATATATTGCATTTCCCGTTTTTGCATCATCTGTTTTCGGAAATTGGTTGTATTTTAGAATAAAGAACAAATAAAAGCGCAACCGGGGACAGTCATCAAATAGTGGTAATTTAAAATGGATAAAGACAAGTATAAAGTAGTGGTGGTAGCGGAACGTATCTTAATAAACAAGATTACTAATGCTCAGGTTTCAGTAAAATTACATCAACCTCTGCAGGAGAATGATGATTGGAGTTGCGCCTTTTCTATAGATGGCAAAATAGAAAAAGTTGTTGGTATAGATTCTATGCAAGCACTCATATTGGCATTAGATGTAATAAGAACACAATTAAATGAATATATTAATGAGCTATATTGGCTTGATGATCTTGAGTTCTTAGGTTTTCCATTATTTGTACCTATGTATTTCCCTGATAAAGAAAGGAAAAAAATTGAGCTTTTGGTGGATAAAGAAAGCAATAACTTATTACGAATCACCGAGGACGATCGATGAACAAGAATATATTCATCAAGCATACAGCTAATAGACGGCAGATAAAAATTATTTCTTGGGGCGCGTAGAGGGTGTTCAAAACTCTGCAAAATCTTAAGGACAGCCATAATTTTATCTTGATGAACTGTTAGAAAAAGTTGCACAACGTGGATGCTTGGAAGTGAATCAAATATTGGCTCAGTTGGATGCTGGTAAAACACCAGAACTACTATCTGAATTGACGAGCGATGAACAAGAATATATCCATCAAGAATTGGCATCAGTAATGGCTATTTATGAGGGTGGGGTTTGTTCGATTTAATAGGACAAGGCTTGTGTCACTCTCTCAAATACTGTTAAACTCTCGATCATGCAAATTCTTCATCTTATAATTTCACTGAAACTCTGGCTGATTATTCAATCACACACAGCCAGCGAATTATTGTAAGTTAAATTTTTCTAACGCTGTGGGAATCTCCCTCAGCAAGCTTGATTCCCACTGTTTATTATTAAATCAAGGAATCAAAATGCCAATCACGACCAATCAAAAAGACTTTCGATTAGGAATATTCTTTGCTATCGCAGGCACGGCTTTATTTTCCCTAAAATCCATTTTTATTAAACTCGCTTTTCAAGAGGGGGTAGATGCAACCACGTTTCTTGCGTTACGCATGATCATTGCGTTTCCTTTTTATGTGTTGGTGCTTCTTTATGCGATTAAAACACGTCCAGAAAAAGCTGCTTCATTTACTAAGAAAGATGGCTTAGCTATTTTTGGTCTGGGGTTTTTAGGCTATTATTTGGCGTCCTATCTGGACTTTGAAGGGCTATCCTATATTTCGGCACAGCTAGAGCGCTTAACTTTATTTACTTATCCTATTATGGTGGCGCTATTAAGTTGGTTCTTTTTTAAAGAAAAAATAACACTCAAAGTATTGGCTTCATTAGTGGTGAGTTATATTGGGGTGAGCTTTCTATTTTTTAATGAGTCGCCGGCAAGAACCTCACTGGTTGATGATAATGTCGCGTTAGGAACAGCCTTGGTGGCTATGGCGGCATTCAGCTTTTCTATTTATGTGATTTTCAGTAAAGCCTTTATTTCTCGCTTAGGTAGTTTGATTTTTACCAGTGTGGCGATGTCATCCTCATTGGTCTTTATACTCATCCATTTTTTTGTGATACATACAATGAGTGACTTATATGTCTCGACAAGGTTGTGGAGTTTAGCCATTTTGTTAGCGATATTTAGTACATTAATCCCCAGTTTTTTCATCAGCGAGGCAATCAACCGCATTGGTGCGACACGTACTAGTATAATGGGAACACTGGGGCCCGTTATGACTATATTGCTAGCTGTGAACCTATTGGGTGAGCCTTTTGGCTGGGCACAAATTGTTGGACTATTGTTGGTTTTATTCGGTGTTAGTTTATTGCGTAAATAGAGAGTTAGCTAATTGAAATGGCTGCTTTAGCAATTTGTAAGTGTGGCTTAAGCATATCGGTTAGCGGCTTTGGTTTTGATATATGGTAGCCTTGTCCGTAATCAATACCCATTTCTTGGAGTATTTCAACAATTTCGGCATTTTCGACATACTCTGCGATTATTTTCAGGTTCATCGTATGCCCTACTTGACTGATTGATTGTACCATCGCTTTGGCAACATCATCGGTAGCAATGTTTTTAACAAAAATACCGTCAATTTTAAGGTAATCAATGTCGAGAGTTCTTAAAAAACCATAAGAACTCATACCCGTGCCAAAATCATCTAAAGAGAAGGTGCTACCTAAGTCTTTTAAACGTGCAATAAAGCTATTGACCAGCTCCATATCCTCAACAGCCACTTGCTCTGTGATTTCAAAACAGAGCATTTGTGGGTCGACTTTAGAGCGTTTTACTTCATCAATCACATAGTCAAGGAAGCGCGCATCGTTTAAGCTTTGCCCCGATAAGTTTATTGCAAATACAGGTAAAGGTGTTGTCTGCTTGGGTATTTTATTAATTTGGTTTAAAACATTGTGAACGACCCAGCGATCAATCGCAGGCATCATAGAATAATATTCGGCGGCGGAAATAAACTCATCGGGTGAAATGAAGTTTCCTTCCTCGTCGAATAGTCGTATTAATAACTCATAATGTGAAAAAGGCTTTTTGTACTCATCCGCGGTAAGGCGGTGAATCGGTTGTGCGTACATTTCGAATAAATTATTTTGAATGGCATTTTTAAGTACAATGACCCACTTTAGATTGCCTTCTTGCTCATTTTGTTTATCTTTCTCTTCAAGATAAGCTGAGACACGATTCCCACCCGTTTTACTGGCCAATCTGCACGCTCTTGTTGCTTCTGAGATTGCACGTAAATGAGACGTGGTTTGGCTATCTATAATAATGAAACCTGCGCTTAGGGTGACAGGGTATTGCTTTCCTGCCGACATAAACTTATGGTCATTGATAGTGTCGATAATACTTTCAACGTCTTTAATGCAGCTAGTGAGTTTACGATCACGGAATAAAACAGCAAAGGAGCTTCCCCCCATTCTGCCTGTAAAGTCTCTGTTTTTAGCGGTAAAATCCTCAATAATACTACCAACGGTTGTTATTAGAGAGTCACCACCCGTATGACCAATCGTTTCATTAAGCAGCTGGAATTGATCAATGGAGAAATATACAAGCACATGACTCGCATTATGCTTGTGCGAGTTATCAACCAGTTGTTTAACCGAGGCTTCAAAAGAACGACGATTTAACATACGTGTTATTGCATCATAATGTTCTATATCTGACAGTTTTGATTGTAATGCCTTTGTTTCTGAGATGTTGTTTATCACTAAAAGTGATTGTACTTCCGCATCGTTAGTATGGCTCCCTAGCAATAAAGGGATGTGATTTAGTCTAATGGGAAAAGTCTGTTTGGTGGATGTTTGTAATAGGCACTCTCGTTCTGATTCCTGAGCTTTGCTGCTTAGCACGTTTTGAAGAGTCCTAGAAGTTTTACTGTGTAAGAGCTCGAAGGCCGTTTTTTGGTTTTTACCCATTACGCTGCGTAATTTACAGCTCAACATTTTTTCAGCAGCAGGGTTTAGATAAACGATATTATTATCATCATTAAGTATAATTATTGATTCGGGTAATAATTTATAAGCATCTTCATGGCAATTATACAGTGGTGTGCTGGGAGTAGGCACTTCGATTGGTGTATTAAGTGAGCTGAGAAGATTTTTTTTGCTAAAGTACATGATAACGATTGTGGCGACTAAAAATAGTAGCACAATAAAGATTATGATGTCGTAAAGGCTTATAGAATCTATCACGGTTTTCCTAAAGGTGGTAATAATATTGTTTGAGACCAAGGTCTCTATAAAACAAGCTATTTTCTCATACCGAGTGTGAACTTTAGCTGAACATCATAAAGCGTTTTTCGCACCCAATAAAAAAGCCACAAAAATGTGGCTTTTTTATTGTTGAAAGTTTTTAACGTTTAAACTTTCTCTTTAATTCTCGCTGCCTTACCTGTTAAACCACGTAGGTAATATAACTTTGCTCTACGAACCGCGCCTTTACGCTTAACTTCAATGTCTGCAATAGCGTGGCTGTAGGTTTGGAATACACGCTCAACACCCTCACCGTAAGAGATTTTACGCACCGTGAATGCCGAGTTAAGACCACGGTTACGAATAGCAATAACAACACCTTCAAAAACCTGGATACGCTCGCGATCGCCTTCTTTAATTTTTAGTGAAACGGCAACCGTGTCACCAGGGTTAAACTCAGGAATTTCCTTCGTCATTTGCTCAGCTTCTAATGCTTGAATAATCGTGCTCATAATAAATCCTCTAAATATCTTTCTTATGTTCTGGCAGATCTTGTTCTTGCGAACAATGATCTTGTAAATATTCATCAAGCAACTTTTTATCGTCATTGCTCAATGCTTTAATGTCTGTTGTCTTTGTTGAAGGCGTTGCGTTAAGTAAGTCAGGGCGTCGTTGCCATGTTTTACCTAAGGATTGCTTTCGTCTCCAGCGTGCTATTGATGGGTGATTTCCACTCATCAAAACAGCGGGTACTACCAAACTTTCTACGACTTCAGGCCTTGTATAATGTTCGCAGTCTAACAGGTTTTCTGTAAAAGAATCCTGTAGTGCTGATTCATTATGACCTAAAGCCTCTGGTTGTAAGCGGGTGATGGCATCTATCATGACCATCGCACCTAACTCACCACCACTTAATACATAATCTCCGAGTGACCATTCGTCGTCAACTTCGAGTTGTATTACACGTTCATCAATACCTTCATAACGACCGCATAATAAAATTAAACCTTTGCTTTGCGACATTTCTCGCACGGAACTTTGGTCTAACTTTTTCCCTTGTGGGCTAAGATAAATGACCTTAGTTCCTTCAGGTGCTTGTAGCTTTGCATGGCGTATCGTTTTAAGTAAAACGTCGGCCTTCATCACCATCCCAGGGCCACCGCCATAAGGACGATCATCCACCGTGCGGTGATTATCATTGCTAAAATCACGTGGATTCCAACAATGTAAGTCAATTAAGCCTCGGTCTTTGGCTCGACCGGTTACGCCAACTTTCGTAACGGCTTCAACTAATTGGGGTAGTAGTGTTATTACGTCAAAACGCATTGAACTATTACCTGCCTTAAAATTCCGGATCCCAATCAACAATCATTAAATCTGTGTCAAAATCTATTGAAATGACAACATTACCCATTAGGTAAGGTACCATTCGCTCTTTCTTTTCTTTAGTATCTTCTTTGATTATTAATACGTTATTACTGCCAGTATTAAAAATCCAATCTATTTTACCAAGGTTTATGCCTTCGGTAGTTTCTACTTTTAAGCCAATTAGGTCTTTCCAGTAGTATTCATTTTTACCCAGTGGTTCAAGTTGATCCGTATGGATAGCAATTTGAGTACCTTTGAGTGCTTCAGCTTGTTCGCGTGTGTTAATGCCCTCTAATTGAGCGACAATATTTTTGCCTTGTTTTCTACCGTTTAAAATTTTGACGGTTTGCCAATCATCCCCTTTATTTTGTAAAAACCATTGTTTATAAGCAATAATTTTTTCTCTCGGGTCGGTATGTGAGAAAACTTTAACCCAGCCTTTAACACCTGATACGCCTGATATTTCACCCAGCAGTATATAGTCAGACTGGCTCATGCGGCCTAAATAATATTAAGCAGCAGCGGCTGTTTTAGCAGCATCTTTAAATAAAGTGTTTACGCGAGTTGAAACTTGTGCACCCTGTGCAATCCAGTAGTCGATACGCTCTTGCTTAAGTTCTAGGCGAACTTCTTGGCCTTTTGCGCGCGGGTTGTAAAAACCTAAACGCTCAATATAACCACTGTCACGCGGCTTGCGTGAATCAGTAACAACAATTTTGTAAAAAGGGCGTTTTTTAGAACCGCCACGAGCCATGCGAATAGTAACCATAATGTTTTTCCTAATGCGGCATTCTTAATTGGAGAATACCTAATGCTTTTAATAGTTTATTTTATCTACACGTTTCAATAGTTATAGTGAAACGTATATTTGAGATGCGTATTTTAATACTTAAATTGATTACTAAAATAATCATCTCGGCAAAATCAGTCGCGCAATTCTACGCTTTTTAAATAAAAAAGAAAGGCTCTTTTTAACTTAATCAGCGCTATTAGTACACAATTCGGTTTTTTTTTGATTTTGGCGGTCTCTTTGGTCTACATTCCAGGGAAACCACCACCGCCACCACCCATTCCTGGAGGCATTTGACCTTTCATGCCGCGCATCATCTTTTTGAGTCCGCCACCTTTGAATTTTTTCATCATTTTACTCATTTGTTTGTGCTGTTTGAGTAAACGATTAACATCTTGGATTTGTAAGCCAGAGCCTGCAGCAATACGTTTTTTTCGCGAGCCTTTAATCACCGCCGGAAAACGTCTTTCTTGCGGTGTCATTGAGTTGATAATTGCCACCATACGATCGACTTCTTTGTCACCCGCACCATCTTGCACGGCTTGCGACATTTTACCCATGCCGGGCATTTTATCCATTAAGCCACCCATGCCGCCCATTTTTTTCATGGTGAGCATTTGAGAACGCAAGTCCTCTAAATCAAAGCCTTTGCCTTTATTGAGTTTTTTAGCGAGCTTCTGCGCATCTTTGTGATCGACATTGCGTTGTGCTTCTTCAACCAGGGTAAGTACATCGCCCATTCCCAAGATGCGGGATGCCATGCGATCAGGGTGAAAAGGCTCAAGCTCATCAATCTTCTCGCCCATGCCGATAAACTTAATCGGTTTGCCCGTTATTTCGCGCACCGATAACGCTGCTCCACCACGTGCATCACCATCAGCTTTTGTTAGAACTACGCCGGTTAAAGGGAGCGCATCACCAAACGCCTTGGCAGTGTTGGCGGCATCTTGCCCTGTCATTGCATCAACTATAAACAGTGTTTCAACGGGAGTGACGGCATTATGGATGGCTTTAATTTCATCCATCATGTCAGCATCAACGTGCAAACGTCCTGCGGTATCAACTAATAATACGTCAATATGTTTTTTCTTCGCAAAATCTAAAGCATGCTTGGCAATATCAACCGGCGTTTGCCCGATTTCGCTGTGTATAAATGTCACGTCAACTTGGTTGGCGAGAGTTTCAAGCTGTTTGATTGCCGCAGGTCGGTAAACGTCACAACTGACCATGGCGACTGATTTTTTCTCACGTTCTTTCAGTAGCTTTGCAAGTTTACCTGCGGTGGTTGTTTTACCCGCACCTTGCAAACCCGCCATTAAGATTACGGCAGGCGGCTGTGCATTCAGTTCAAGCGTTTCATTCGCTTGCCCCATGATGTCAACCAATTCATCATTAACGATTTTCACCAGAACTTGGCCTGGGGACAGGCTGTTTAGGACTTCTTCGCCGACTGCACGTTGTTTAACTTTGTCGATAAAGGTGCGTACAACAGGCAGCGCAACATCCGCTTCAAGCAACGCCATACGCACTTCACGCATCGCATCTTTAATATTTTCGTCAGTAAGGCGCGCCTGTCCTTTTAATTTTTTTATGGTACTGGAAAGGCGGTCGCTAAGATTCTCAAACATGGGTTGACTCTAAAATGAGGTTAAAAGAAGAAAAGTATAACATTACCTTGCATTACTCTATAATAAAAATCGACTGTAATTAATTAAGAAAACCACTGCAAATATGACAGCTTCGACATTGAGCTACTTAGCCATTGCACTTTACGTTATCACCTGGGTGATGATCACAATGCGCGTCCGTTCTCAAATAAAATCAGGACAATTCACCCGATCAAAAAACTACTTGGCGGTTTGGGTTGTGGCCTTAATTGTCCATCTTTTAGTGCTGCATTACCCTTTATTGGTGGGTAAGCCGTTAAGTTTAAGCTTTTTCTCGCTCGCATCTTATGTGACTTGGTTTATTAGTTTGATTTTGTTTATTACTACGTTGGCTAGAAAAATAGAGTCATTAGCCATTTTTGTAATACCGTTTTCCATTCTAGCGATAATACTTGAGCTATCCCTAGGGCGTGACAACGGGCAGTTAATTGATATGAAGAGCGGCTTGGGCTTGCATATATTCACCTCATTATTGGCCTATAGCTTGCTTATGCTGGCATCTTTTCAAGCGTTATTGCTGGCTTTTCAAAACAAACAATTACGCAACCATCAAGTTTCTGGCTTAATGAAAAGTTTGCCATCGTTAGAGGATATGGAATATTTATTGTTTCGCTTTATTACTATTGGTGTGGTGGTTTTGAGTCTTGCTCTATTAATCGGTTTTTATTATTTAGAGAATTTATTTGGTTCGCATATTGCACACAAAACCATTCTTTCGATTATCTCTTGGTTTATCTTCACGGCTTTATTACTCGGCCGTTGGAAATATGGCTGGCGTGGGCGCAAAGCCATTAATTTCACCTTGGTTGGTTTTGCTGTATTGATGCTGGCTTTTTTTGGTACCAAGTTTGTTCAAGAATTCATTCTCTAGGCCTTTATTTAAGTCATGAATATTAGTGAAATTTCGATAACGTGGTTGTTCTTTCTCCTGTTTATCTTATTTTTATTTTCGGCGTTTTTTTCTGGTACTGAAACCGCGTTAATGGCACTTAATCGCTATAAGCTTAAACACCTTGCGAAAAAAAATAAGGGCGCTCATTATGCCGTGCAGTTATTAGAAAAGCCCGATCGCCTTATCGGTGTCATCCTGCTGGGTAATAATCTGGTTAATATTATTATTACCCAGCTAGCGACCTATATAGGTTTTCGACTCGGCGGCAATATGGGGGTTGCGATTGCAACCGGTGTGCTGACTCTGTTGTTGCTAGTATTTGCTGAAATCACACCAAAAACTATCGCCGCATTAAAAGCAGAAAAAATCGCATTTCCTGCATCTTATGTTTATATCGTGCTATTAAAAGTTGCCTACCCCTTAGTGTGGTTGATCAACTTATTTTCAAATGCGTTAATCCGTATGCTCGGTATTGATCCTAGTAAAAATACGCTGCAATCATTAAACCATGAAGAGCTAAAATCAGTGGTAAATGAGGCCGGTGGGTTAATCCCTGATAGCCATCAAGATATGCTGCTACGGGTGTTGGATATGGAAACCATTACGGTCGACGATATAATGATTCCACGTACTGATATAAATGGTATCGACTTAGATGATGATTGGAATGATATTGAAGAGCAAGTTTTAAACAGTAACTTTACACGTTTGATTATCAGCAAAGGCGGTATTAATAATGTCAAAGGTTTTGTGCATTTGCGGAAGCTTTTACCACTCTTTCATGATAATAAAATGGAGCGTCAGCATTTAGAAAATGCGATGCACCCTGCCTACTTTACCCCTGAAGGTATTCCTCTAACTCAGCAGATGGTCAATTTTCAAGAAGATAAGCGCCGTATGGCATTGGTGGTTGATGAGTATGGTGATGTGCAGGGTTTGGTTACTCTGGAAGATATTTTAGAAGAAATAGTCGGTCAGTTTTCCACCTCACCTGCTAACTTCGATTACGAAGTTCGCACCCATGAAGATGGCAGTGTATGGGTAGATGGGGCGATGCATATTCGTGATATTAACCGTCAACTAGGGTTGCAACTTGACACCAGTGGGCCGAAAACAATCAACGGTTTAGTAACCGATCATTTAGGGCGAATCCCTGTGCCGGGGCTTTCTATTTTGATTGAAAGCTACCCCATGGAAATTAGAAAAACACAGAACAATGCTGTTAAAACGTTAATTATTCATCCGTCCATTAACGATAAAAATAGCACCCAAAAGGAACAAAATGGCAAAAGTTAAAACCCAGTATGTTTGTAGGGATTGTGGTGCGGTACATAACAAGTGGAATGGCCAATGCAGTGATTGCGAGGCATGGAATACCCTTGAGGAGAGTGTAGCAAAAAGCACCTCGGCTAACGCTAAAGCGAATTCTCAAACCAGTCGTTTTCGAAATTATTCAGGTGACGTGAGCCAAATTAAATCAATTAGTGAGATTGACTTAAAGCAGATTCCACGTGCTACTACGGGTATTTCTGAATTAGATCGAGTACTGGGTGGTGGTCTGGTGCAAGGCTCGGTTACGCTGATTGGTGGTGACCCTGGTATTGGAAAATCCACCATTTTGATACAAACTATGGCGAGTTTAGTTGATATGCGCTCACTCTATGTAACAGGAGAAGAATCTTTACAACAAGTTTCTATGCGCGCCAAACGCTTACAGTTAAAGACGGAATCATTGCGTTTACTGACCGAGACCTGCGTCGAACGTATCATCGAGCACGCCAGCCATGAAAAGCCTGATGTGATGGTGATTGACTCGATCCAAACGATACATACCGAAGAGCTTACTTCAGCCCCGGGGTCCGTTAGCCAAGTGCGTGAGGCGACCGCACGTTTAACGCGCTTTGCCAAGCAAACCAATACTTCTTTATTTATTGCTGGGCATGTAACTAAAGAAGGTACGCTGGCAGGACCTAGAGTACTTGAGCACATGGTTGATACCGTACTTTATTTTGAAGGCGACCCCGGCGGGCGCTATCGAATATTACGTGCAGTTAAAAATCGTTTTGGTGCAGTCAATGAACTGGGTGTTTTTGCGATGACAGAAGCAGGGCTGATTGGCGTCAACAACCCCTCAGCGATTTTCTTATCACGTCATGAAGAACCTGTGCCGGGCAGTATTATTATGGTCACCCGAGAAGGGACGCGGCCTTTGTTAGTAGAGGTGCAAGCGCTGGTTGATGATAGCCACGGGCAACAAGCAAGGCGGGTGGTGCTGGGGCTAGAGCAAAACCGAATCGCTATGTTGTTAGCGGTTTTGCATCGTCATGGCGGAGTTTCAATGTTCGATCAAGATGTGTTTTTAAACGTTGTAGGTGGTATGAAAATCACCGAAACAGCCGCAGATTTGCCGATGATATTGGCGGCGCTCTCCAGTTTTAGAGGAAGGCCGCATCCGGCTGACCTAATCGTATTCGGTGAAATAGGCTTAGCAGGGGAAATTCGTCCTGTTCCAAATGGTGAAGAACGCCTGAAAGAAGCTTTTAAACATGGCTTCAAACGCGCCATTATTCCCCAAGGTAATATGCCACAACAACCCATAAAGGGGATGAAGATAATGACTGCGCAGCGCTTAGAGCAGGCTTTGGAATATTTGGATTAGTAAAAGCCTTTGATTTACTTGTACATGAAATCAAGCTAGTTTGGCAATTGCCTTCTTCAAAAAGGCAATCGCGCTATCGGGGCTGATGCTGAAATCATTATATAAAACTTTTCCGTCAGGAGATATGAGGACGGCCCAAGGTGTGCCACCTGAACGGTAGGATCTCATAGTATATGGGGGCTTTTCTTCGCTTCCTTCATCGTGCCCGAATATCATATCCAAATCATAACGCATTTGAATTGCGCGCATTTGCTGGGCATTGTTGATAGAAAAACCTTCGAATGTGGTTTGTATAGCGATAGAGACAAAGTGTCTACTATCTTTAAATTCATCCGATATTTTTTTTAGTGAGGGAAACCCATGTGAGTGGCAACCGGGGCACCATGCTTGCCAGAATTCCATAAAGACAAACTTACCCTTATGCTCAGCTAGTTTAAAAATAGTGGGTTTGCCGGAGCCGTCAATCCACTGGCCAACTTTTAGTTCGGGCGCTTGCTGACCTGCAATTCCGTAGCTGTTTGATGTCGATTGTGAGGTTTTAGGGAGTAGTAGCGCTGCTGTTCCTGCCAGTAAAAATTCTCTACGTTTGCTATTCATGGGTTTATTTATACTCTTTCGAAAATTAGTCTATTACTATCAAGGTATACCCTAGCTCTTGGTATTGTTTGATTTGGGCTGGTCCTTGAGCAGCTACACTAATATATTCAGGAAAATCTTCTGCGGATACATCACGCCAGCTTGCATGTGTTTCGCAAATGTAAACTGGTATATCACTAGCAACTAATCGCTTAACGCTGTTATGTGCTTTTTTAAATTTTGTGGCATTGTTTTTAGTTAGCGAAAATTGCTCTGAGCCATGCGAAACAATAGCTATATCTAGTTTGGGGAATTTAGTGTGTAGTTGCTCTTTGTAGGCTTGGATTTTTGTTAATGCGCTTTCTAAGTACTTTCCATCACTACCGATAATTTCAAATACAATCCCGTCAGGCGTTTCATTTTTCGCCATTACTTTTGCAGTATCATCTTTATCGCTGGCAAATAGCGAAGCACTAAGAAGCATCAATAATGTGGACAGTAGCCCAAAAAAGTACAGTTTTAAAATTTTTTTATTGTTTAGCATGGTCTTTCTCGCTTATTGTTTGGGGTTAAAAACGCTCATGAGTCAATATATTACGGGTAGAGTTAGCTTTTAGATGCTGACTTACAAGGCATTACTTCCGTAGGCACAACTTTTTTGAAGGGAGCGACCCTTCAAAAAAGTTGTGCCTAGGATCTGACACCTTGGAAGTTCGCAGACGAAATGTTTAATTAATAGAGTGTCCTAAAGCCTTTTGTCTATTTACTCAAATATGAATAAGGTATAATTGGACGTATCATAAACATTAAAATTAAAACCTATGTTATTTTTGTCTAATAATAAAACGACTCAAGGGCTAACTTTTTGTAGCTTACTCAGCTTAGTGATAAGCCTTTCTGCTTGCAGTACCCCCATAAAAAACATTACTAAAAAAACAGTAATGGTAAGTGATAATGCAATAAATTCAGGAAGTACAAATAACCGTGTTGCGCATGATCGTTTCGAATACCTAAACCGTAAAATATACTACGCTAATATTGCTATAGATAGCGTCTTATTAAAGCCAGTCGCTAAGGTGTATAAACGTTTTACACCTCAAATCCTTGATGACTCAATTACTAATGTGTTTGCTAATTTCGATGATGTTGGTAACGCGATTAATAATTTACTGCAATTTAAAATAGGCGATGCACTTAAAGATACCGAGCGAGTTATCTTTAACACATCCTTCGGTATCGGGGGTATTTTTGATATAGCAACGGAAATGGGTTTGCCGAAACACCATGAAGATTTTGGTCAAACCTTAGCGTGGTGGGGCGTACCTGCTGGTCCTTACATTATGTTGCCGATACTTGGACCATCAACTTTGCGAGATGCTACGGCTAAGTTAACGATTGATCAGTTAACAAAACCCGAAGCGTATAGCAAATATCCTTATCAGCTTTTAGTGGTGGATAAATTGGATGAGCGTGCTGATCTGCTTTCTGCCGAAGATGTCTTAAAAGTGTTTTCAGAAGATCAATACAGTGTATTGCGTGATGCTTGGTTACAACGCCGAGAAAGTTTAATTCGTGATGGCAAAATCGATAAGAAAGCGGATGATGATATGATTGATGCGCTGGAAGACCTAGAAGACCTAGATTCGGAGTAACTCTAAGTATGACAAGCAAACAAAACAGCATTCATATTCTCGGAATTTGCGGTACCTTTATGGGCGGCATTGCCTTGTTAGCTCGTGAGGCAGGGGTGGCTGTTAGCGGTTCAGATGAGAATGTCTACCCGCCTATGAGTACTTTACTGGAAGAGCAATGTGTTGAAATCCTTAAAGGATTTAAGGTTGAACATCTTGAGAACAATGTTGATGAAACTAAAGACAAGGTTGTTGTTGGCAATGTGATGACCCGTGGTAAGCCAGTGGTTGAGCACATGCTTAACCGTAACTTGCCTTATACCTCAGGCCCGCAGTGGCTGTATGAAAATATCCTTAAAGATCGCTGGGTACTGGCTGTGTCGGGTACGCATGGTAAAACCACAACTGCCAGTATTTTAGCGTGGATTTTAGAGTATGCAGGTTTAAAACCCGGCTTTTTAATCGGCGGTGTTCCAGAAAATTTTGGTGTGTCGGCACGCTTAGGCGATAGCCCTTTTTTCGTGGTGGAAGCGGATGAATATGACACGGCATTTTTTGATAAACGCTCTAAGTTTGTTCATTACCACCCAAAGACGTTGGTGATGAATAATCTTGAATATGATCATGCAGATGTTTTTCCTAATCTTGATGCCATAAAAACACAGTTTCATCACCTCATGCGTATGGTTCCGGGTGAAGGCTTGGTGATTTCAAATAGCGAAGAAGCTAATTTAGATGATGTGTTGGAGATGGGCTGTTGGACCCCGGTAGAAAGCTTTAATGCTTCTGCAGTGGAGGAGACAAACACAGGCTGGTCTGCAAATTACATTAACCCTGATGGTAGTCAGTTTGATGTATTACTTGATGCTAAAGTGGTTGGTAGCGTAAAGTGGGATTTACTCGGCAAGCATAATGTCAGTAATGCACTTGCCGCCATAGCCGCAGCGCGTCATGCCGGTGTGCCTGTCGAACATGCCATTGATGCATTGAGTGAATTTAAAGGTATTAAACGCCGCATGGAATTACGCGGTGAGGTCAATAGCATTCGTGTGTATGATGATTTTGCGCATCACCCAACGGCGATAGAAACCACCCTAAAAGGCTTACGAAAAAAACTTGCCAGTGACGCTACCGGCAATAAAATACCCGCAAAAAAAATCATCGCCATTTTAGAGCCGCGTTCCAATACCATGCGCTTAGGAACACACAAAAAAGCCTTAGCTGACTCTTTGCGCGAAGCTGACCACGTTTTTCTTTTTCAGCCAGAGGGTTTGGACTGGGATATGAGCGATGTCCTGGAATCACTTGGCGATCATGCAAGCATCACTAGCAACATTGACGCACTTGTCATAAATGCGGTAATGAGCGCGCATCCGGGTGATCAATTATTAGTGATGAGTAATGGTGGCTTTGGTGGTATTCATGAAAAACTCTTAATTGCACTTGAGCAAAAATATCAAGTATGAATGCTTCCCCCACAAAAAATAATAAAACTGTTACCTTAATTATGACGGGCGCATCAGGCGCACAATACGGTCTGCGATTATTAGAAGAGTTAGTTAAGGCAGAAAGACAAATCTACCTGTTGTTGTCACGTCCGGCGCAAATTGTGATTAATATGGAGACTGATTTAAAGCTACCTTCACGAGCCAGTGAAGTTGAAGCTTTCTTTACAAAAAAACACTCCGCCAAAGCGGGGCAAATTCAAGTGTTTGAAAAACAACAATGGATGGCACCTATCGCGAGCGGCAGTGGTGTGGCTGATGCTACGGTAGTCTGCCCTTGTACCACGGGTACATTGTCATCTATCGCGGTTGGCAGCAGTAAAAACCTGTTAGAGCGCGCTGCAGACGTTGCGATTAAAGAACGAAAAAAGTTAATTTTAGTGGTGCGTGAAACTCCACTATCAGACATACATTTAGAAAACATGCTAAAACTATCCCGTATGGGTGTAGTCATTATGCCTGCCAATCCGGGATTTTACTATAAGCCTGGCAGTGTTGAAGATATTATTGATTTCATGGTTGCACGGGTTTTAGATCACTTGGATATTAGTCATGATTTGATGCCAACGTGGGGTGATAAGGGGAGTGGTGATGAGAGCGAGTAGTATCAAAAATGGCGTTCAGCTTTTAATGCTGTTGGCTGTTCTTACAGGTTTGGTTGCATGTGGAGGTAGCTCCAGTAGTAATAGACCAAGTAGGAGTAGTGATTTAACGGGGGAGCCTGATAAGGTAAAACCGGTTATTAAGCTAAAAGGCAAAGCCATAATAAACTTGCTAAAGGGGGCTGATTATCAAGATGCAGGGGCAGTTGCAACTGACAATATAGATGGTGATATTACCCCTACAATTATAGTAACTGGCAAGGTCAATACACACGTCATCGGTACTTATAAACTGCATTACAATGTTAAAGATAAAGCAGGAAATAGTGCGCTTGAGCTTAGTCGAGTTATACACGTTAGCACGCCTAATCCAGATAATCCGAAGATAAGCACTATCGAATTTGAAAGCATAGATATTGCAAAAAATAATGTTCAAAAGTCTATGATGAGAATATCACCAAAGCTCACGGTTACCTTTGATAATGGCAAGTCTGCTGAATACCCCCTTCAATATGATATTTTGGCAGTAATGGGCGATGAAATAGGGAATGAAAAAATTGGCAGAATTACGGATAAAGCGGGTATGCCGATTTTAGATGGGGATGGTTCAGAGATAATTTCAAATAGCCCTGATGGAAATTCATTGATTCATGTCGGTGATAAAGATTATCTCATTACGAATTTTGAAGCGCGACCTGGAAGTTTGTACAAAACAGAAGTTCAACTTGTTAATGGTAAATTGAGGCCTATTAACACGATGCCTGTTGACTTAAAGAGTATTGGTGGCACGATTATTAACTGCGCGAGTACAAAAACCAATTATGGAAGTCACTTAGCAGGAGAAGAAAATTTCGCACTTAACTCCCGTTATGCTGATTCTTCATCACCATTTTATAAAAGCTGTAGTTTAAATGGCAGTGGTGGCACGACAGGTAATGGCTATAGCAGTTTCTGCTCTTATGTGGACAGCATGGCGAACTATTTAAAGGATACCTCGATTAACGCAAGTAGCGGTTATAATGGGGCAACATTTAGTCCTTATAATTATGGCAATATCATAGAAGTACAGCCTCAAGCGGATGGGACAACGAAAGTAGCTAAACACCGCGTTATGGGGCGCTATACACCCGAACTTGCTATCATGATGCCGGATAATAAAACGGTTTATAGTACCGACGACGGCACATTCAAAGGTTTTTGGAAGTTTGTCTCGGATACTAAAATTACTTCTTTCAAGGCAAATTGGGAAGGGACGCTTTATGCTGCCAAAGTGCAGCAAACTTCGGCAGAAAATGGCGGTAAATTTAACCTTTCTTGGGTAAAGTTGGGTCATGCCAAAGATAGTGAGATACAGTCTTTAGCCGATTCTAAAATGAAGTTAACTGATATATTCTCAATTGAATCGCCAAATACTACGAATGTTTGTCCTGATGGTTTTAAAGCAATAAATGAAGATAATGCTTTAGAATGCCTAAAATTAGTTGCGGGTCAAGAAAAGGCCGCAGCATTCCTCGAAACACGCAAATATGCAGCATACTTAGGTGCCACAATCGAATTTAGGAAAGAAGAGGGTATCACCTATAATCCTGATAAAAATGTATTGTATGTTGCGATGACTGAAATAACGCAAAGTATGGAAGACAACTTTGACGGTAAAGAAAAAAATAATGCGATCAGATTGCCTAAAAATAGCTGCGGAGCCGTCTATGAAATAACGCTAGACGATAATTATAGCGGCACAAAAATGGAAGCAGTTATTACCGGTAAGCCGCTCAAAGAAGGAGAGGCATACTCTGATGAATGGTACTGCCACCCCAATGCAATCTCAAACCCTGATAACTTACGTTATTTAGGTTATAACACTTTACTCGTTAGTGAAGATACTACTAAGCACGTCAATAATATGATGTGGGCTTATAATACAGTAAACAAAACATTAACACGTATTGCTTCATTACCGATTGGAGCTGAAGTGACAGGTGTGGATATGGGCACTGTATCGGGCAAAGAAATTTTACTCATTAATACCCAGCACCCCTTTCAAGATAATCCGAGAAATAGACTAGGCGATACGCCTAATTCAAGTTTGCTAGACAAAGCATTGAGCGAACAGCGTAAGGCTAAAATAGGCTATATCACAGGGTTTCCTGAGACATTTTTTAATGTTAAGAGACCTTTGCACGAATCGGATGACGAGTAAAAATGACTCGTTAAGTAATATGGGCTTCAAATATTGTAAGCCCATATGTTAAGCCTTTTAGATGCTAGAAGAATCCGAGCGGGTCAGGGCTATAGCTAACCAGAAGGTTCTTTGTTTGTTGATAATGTTCCAACATCATTTTGTGGTTTTCTCGCCCAATTCCTGATTTTTTATAACCGCCAAATGCCGCAATAAGTGATAACAGTTTGTCCAAACGCGTCCAGCTTGCACTAGCTGACCACTCCCTATTAATATAGTTTTCATAGCGTTTTTTGAATTGAATTTTTGAATCGGGTGTATTTGGGTTTGGGTAAAGCATATAAAACTCCTTAGTTTGTGACTTGATTTGCCTTCTTCAGTGAGACGATTAAAGTCGATTATAATTTAGCGCGGGAAAAGCTCGCTAAGTTTGTAAAATGTTAAACCACGGTTAAAACATCACAGGGGGCATGATTTATCACCCCATTGGTTGCAGAGCCTAGAAGCCGCGAGAGACCACGTCTACCATGTGAGCCCATGACAATTAAATCGACATTGTTTTGGCGTGCAAAATTAATGATGTGATCGACTGGGTGGCCAGAGATAACTTTAGTTGAGATGAGCCCTTTGGGATAATCAATGTCTTCAAGTTGCTGTTCTAGCTGCCTATTTATCTTTTTCAGATTTTTCTTTTTAAGTTCGGGATTGTCGGTGATGATGGGTACGGCCAATTCGCCTAGTGTCGGGTAAATATCAACAGAAAGTAGCTCAGCAGCATGTAATACTGTAACTTTTGAGTGAAAGGGATTTCCAATTTCAAGGGCTTTTTTCAATGCATCTTCAGAGTATTTAGAAAAATCATTGGCAACAAGAATATGCCGATAGCCCTTGTACTCATCTCTTTCAGCTTTATTTTTAACTTGGTTTAACCAAGAAAGGGCATCTGAGCTATTATCAAAGTAGCGCACCTTGGTTGGTAGAAAGAGGTTGCCCAGTTCGCTCATAACCTGCTCCCACAAGTTTTTGCCCACGATTGCAATACGCAAGAAATCATCAACATGATTTAAACCTATTTTTAGGTCTTCCCATGCGCTTTAGCTGTCCATCCTTCGAAATCATTCAGTTGAATTAGTAATGATAAAGGACGCTCGTTCTCAAGTAGGCGATCCAGTTTAGGACGAAACTTAGCATAATCTTCCTCTACCAGTTTACCAGTGACTTCAAAGGCAAAAATATGGGGTTGATTAATTGGAATTTCAGTGATCATAACGACCTCCTATTTTTAATATGGTAGCGCTTTTATAACTGATAAAAGGTTATTCAACGTACTTTGAAACCTTGTTATGAAGTTTTTCAATAGCATCACATGTATCTAAATTTTTTTGAGTGAGTTGGGCGTGTTCTGTTTGTTCGGTGGTATTGTTAATAATTGCTCTACTGTATCGAGTAGTCTCACTGATGTTTTGACGAATTGAACCTCTTATTGCATCAAGCTGTTTTAGTGCTTTTTCGTAATCACCTTGCCATTGCATAGCATCACTAAACCAGAGTTGTTGTTGCTCTGATTGGTTTGAAGCCTCAGAAGATCTGTGTTCACGGAGTGTATTATTAAACTCTACTAATTCGATACGTGTTTGATCAGCAACTTTTGATAAGCTATTCCAAATACTATCGGCTAGGTAGGATGCATCAAGTGATAAACTGTCTTTGAGGCTAAGATTTAATTGATGACTCGCCTCACCAATTTCTGATAGGTTTGATTTTATTTCACTGCTAATGTGATCAATTTCTTCACGGCTGAGTTCACGCCACTCACTCAATTTTTCTTCAGCTTCCTCGAAAGCTTCTTTTAATGGTTTTTTGTCTTTATCAACGAGCTCTTCAATATGCATTAACATGCTCTTGTAAGCTTTTTGCAGAGTCTTCTGTACGTTACTGGTATTCATCACGTTACTCCGTTAAATTATTTATTGTTACCTTTAATAATAGGAGTAAATTGGGGAAAAACATAAGATATGTATCAAGAAATTCTTGCAGCGGCCAGGTGACGGGTAAAAATGACTTAAGTAAAGGTCTCATCAAGAATTACCAATCGGTACTATGGTGTTAAGGAAGGATTAAGTCGATTAGAATGTAGTGTAGAGAAATTCGTCGCTATTTTTCTGCGCTACATTCTAATCGACTTAATCAGGTTCTCCTTTAATAAACCCCTATAGCTTAAAGCTCCAAATAACCTAGAAAGCAAACCGACTATCTAACCTTTACCCTCTTAGGTGTAGAATAAATTTATACTATTTATCACTCAAAAAAGGTGAGAATGATCGTGGTAAATAGTAAAATTTTCAGTTTAAAGGTTAGCGTATTAGTTGTTGTCGTTTTATCGTTAGGTTTAAGTGCCTGTGGTGGAAATACTTCAAATGATGAGCAAACCAGTGATTCTCACCCTGATTTTATATGGGAAAAAGTAGCTACATCAAATAACTATGCGCCCTCAGGAGATATTAGTGAAACACTGCCTACGTTTAAATGGGCTTTAGTAGCGAATGCGACGATTTATCAATTAGGTCATGAAGATGTCAATGCATCCACCCGTTGGCATGATTATATTCTGGGTAATCATCAATTTAATTGTAATGCTAATACTTGTTCATTTAAACCAACGGATGTCACTTTTACCGTGGGTGATCAAAAAGCATGGTGGATTAGAGCGAAAGTATCAGGAACATGGGGGGCATGGTCTAATCCACATGTTTTCAAAGTAGTTAATACGACGACAATACCAAATACTGATGCTAAAACGATTAGCCCTAAAGGTTTGATTACCTCCCAATCTCCAATATTTAAATGGACTCCAGGTAATGGAGCTACAGATTATCAAATAGGTTACGAAAGCCAAAATGGAACAAACTGGCAACAGAGGCAGCTCACGGCAACCCAAGCAAATTGCCAGTCATCATCCTGTTTATTTAGCTCAAGCAATATAAGCTTTAAAAAAGGAGATAAAAAAACATGGTGGGTTAGAGCAAAAATAAATAATACGTGGGGAATGTGGAGTAATGGCAGTAATTTCACTATCAAAAATGTAGTTACGCCGCCTGCAGATACAGCTTTTAAAATCAAAGTAGATACGCGTAAAACAAATCTTGTTATAACGGCTAGTAATAAATTTTTAATTGGCACGAAAGGTAGAGGATATAACTATCATGTTGATTGTGATAATGACGGTATTGCTGAAGCTACAGGTGTTACGGCTAATTATATTTGTATTTATCCTATGGCAGGTGAATACACCATCAGTATTACAGGTAGATTTCCTCAAATTTATTATGATGCGCCACCTTCAGGCATACCTAATTACAATACAGATGCGAGAAAGATAACTGAAGTTGTACAATGGGGAAATAACCAATGGCGAGCAATGGATAATGCGTTTGCGGGTGCTGAAAATATGATTATAACAGCATCTGATAAACCAGACTTAAGAAATGTTAGCACGATGTATCGCATGTTTTGGCTTGCAAGTAAACTTAATCAATATATAGGTGACTGGGATGTAAGTGGTGTCACTAATATGAGTGATATGTTTGGTTTAGCAAAAGTCTTTAATCAAGATGTTACCGGCTGGGATGTCAGTAATGTGACTAATATGGCTTATATGTTTGATGAGGCGGAAAAGTTTAATCAAGATATTAGTGTTTGGGATATGAGCAAGGTCACTAATACTTCTGAAATGTTTTGGGGGGCTAAGGTCTTTAATCAGCCGATAGGCAGATGGGATATGAGCAAAGTAGATAATATGTACAATATGTTCTACAAAGCAGAGCGCTTTAATCAAGATGTTAGTCAGTGGGATATAACGAGTGTTAAGCCATCTATAGTACATTATTACGGTATGGAGGGACTGTTTCGTGGGGCAAATTTATCGACAACGAATTACGATAAATTATTGATTAGTTGGAGTAGGCAAAGTGTTCAGCAGAATATTATTCTAGATGCTCCAACAGTTAAGTACAGCGCAATAGCGGCTTCTGCAAGAAATAAGCTGATCAATACTTATGGTTGGATTATTCGCGATGCGGGTCAGCTTTAATTTTTTATAGTTGAATTGTTTGGATAAAGAATTGTCAGAGTTAAAAACCCTGAATTAGATCGACATGAGTTAAACTCTTTTTTAAGGAAGATCTAATTCTTCACAAGGACGACTATGAAAAATAATATATTTATTACGCTACTCTTAACGTCAGGGGTTTTATTTGGCTGTGGTGGTGGAGATGCCGGTGAGGGTGAAGACCCTATTAATTCAGAAGTTTTTCCTAAGCGCTTAGTGGATAGTAGCAGCCCTAATTTATTAAGCGGGAGAAATCCAAAATTTATTAAGTTAACCTCTTATATTAATGCAGATAAGCACAGTTTTTCAGAAGATTCTCATACTAAAGACGGTAGTGGTAGCTTTGAGTTAACAACACACCACTGGGAGAATGCTTTAGTCTCACCAGAGTTTCCTGTTGAAAAAGGTAAAAAATATTTACTCAGTGCTTATGTGAAAATGCTTTTTAATAACGGTGAAGAAGCATTTGGGCAAAATATTTCAATCGACTTATCACCTAAGATAATTTCAGGCTCAGCGGGTATTAATTGGAATGTCTCTAAAAGTAACGAGTGGCAAGAAATTCTACTGCCTTTTATACCCTTAGAGACAGGTAACATCAGTTGGCGTGCATTTACAACGACCCGTGCGTTTAGTACTGATATTGAGAAGTATAGGGATGTACCCGTTGATGGTCGTCAACCTATCGCACTTTATAGGCCTAAGGCTGTTGAAGTGGATGGCTCTAACTTGAAGCGTGTTGCGCGTGTATTTTTGGATGACTTTAAAATAATTGAAATAAAAAATGAAATTACTCCCAGAGAAAACGTCGTAGATAAAAGTTTCTTCAGTAGTGATTATATCCGTGTCGATAAACTGGGTAATTTCAGCGTTAAAAAGAATGGAAGCTGGACAGCAATTATTCCAAAGCTAATTTCACGTGGCAGTGTCGATAATGATGCTTACTTTAAGTCACAGCTAAGCCAATATAAAGCGCATGGGTTTAATGGTGTGATTGGTATGTATGATCGTAGCCATGTAATCAAAGCTTTTGATGCGGGCCTAGAGTACTTAGTGGGAATGGGAGCATCCAGTAATACGCAACCCAATGGTAAAGAAGGCCCCTATAGTTCAGTGGTGGGTGATGAAATAACCCGCATGAAAGATATGCACAGCTATGTTAAATCTAAGGGTAAACCCTACGCATTTTTATTTCATTATCTCGACAATGAGAATGCAAAATTGCAAGAGTACACCTTTAAAAAAGTGTGGGCAGACTACATTAATGCCAATGATATAGATGCTAGCGGCAGACGTGCTCGACCGATTTTTTATCTTAATGGTCAATTTGGTTTAGCCCGAATGTACAATAAACACCTAATGGATATGACAGGTGCTTATATCGGTTTGGGGAGTGCGGGGTCACCAGCACTTGGTGCGCCAAAGCAAACGCTGGGTATTATGGGTGTTACACAGGGGGAGCATGCGCCTGCCAATGTAATACAGCTACAAACTTATTTGGGTGAGAAATTTATCCCCTCATTATGGTTTGGTATTATTCAAGGCGGTAAAGTAATTTCTGTTTGGCGTGATGGTAATGGTGACGGCAGTAGTATCCTTGATCCGAAGCCTTTTCAAAATCAAGCTTGGGCACCTGAGATCAAACGCGTTTTTGATGAGTTAGATACCATTGCTCCCATTATTAAGCGCCCACATTGGACAACATGGAAAGCTAATTTTACGGGTAGCGAATATGTCAATGTAGGTACTCGAGACTATAAGGATTTCTCTTATCTGATTATCTCTAACCATAGCGATAATGATGAAACAATTACCGTTAACTTTGAAGGTATAAAACCTAAAAAAGTTAACTCAATATTGGGTGCATCGTTTGAAGGTAGCGTTAACAACGGTCAGGTTGATATTACGATTGGCAATGGCAATGCAGGTTATATGATGCTGAAGATTGAGAAATAATTACTTGAGACCTTTATAGGAGTCAGATGACGAATAAAAATGACTTAAATCCCATTGTTTTTCGTTGAAAAACTTACTGATAAGCAGTTATTAGCTTTATTTTCCGCCTCAATCAGTAAAATTTCAGCCTATTTCCTTTTCACCACTGACTTCTGAAAATGTCTCTATTTATTTGAGCATATTAAACTTATCGAGTTGTTTTTGATCTAACAAGTTTTTATCAACCTTTAAATAAGCAACACCTTCATCTAATGAAATTGCCACTTGTTTTATTCCATTAATTTCTAACAGCTGTTGTTGCGTTTTTTGGGGTTCTGCTAATAAATTAGTTTTTAATTTAATGAGCTGATTCTTGAAAAAATCAGGTTGTGGTAAGCCTATTGCTACGACTAACAATAAAACCGCCATAAGCGCACTAAAGATAAACACACCAGAAATCCCCCAGTTTTGTAGTACAAAGCCGCCAATCATACCACCTACAAAAATACCTAAAAACTGTGAAGTAGAATAGACCCCCATCGCAGTGCCTTTGTTATTAACGTCAGAGTATTTAGCAACCAATGATGGCTGTACTGCTTCTAAAAAATTAAAGCCGATAAAAAATAATAAAAATGCACCTAATAAAGGGTAAAAACTAAACGGAAAAAGGGCTAAAACAATCTGAGAAATAATCAGTAAGAGCACCGCAATAATAAAGACAGTTTTTATCTTCCGGTATTTTTCAGAAATGATAATCATGGGTAGTGAGAAAAGTAACGACGCTACCAAAATAGGTAAATAGATTTTCCAATGTTGTGCTGACTCTAGTTTCAAATGATCTCTAAATATAAGCGGCAAGACACTAAAATTAGCGGTCATTAATAGGTGCAAAATAAACACACTGGCGTTCATACGCAGCAAAGTACTTTGCTGTAAAACAGGCTTAATATAATCGCTCATAACCCCGGCATCGCGGTGTAATTTGGTATGTTTGGGTGTTGGAACGGCGAATAGTATCAGGGCAATACCCATGCACGCGAGTAATGCTGTCGTCCAAAATACGCCAGACAACCCCGCAAGGTGGCTAATTATAGGGCCAACTACCATAGCAACCGCGAAGGCAATGCCAATACTCATACCAATAAAGCCCATTACTTTAGCACGGTGGTCTTCGCGGGTTAAGTCAGCGGCCAATGCCATCGTAGTTGCGGCTATTGCACCACTGCCTTGAATAGCTCGACCGATTAATACGATATAGATATTGTCACTACTTGCAGCAACAATGCTACCAATGGCAAAAACGATTAAGCCGCCAATAATCACCGGCTTACGGCCAATTTTATCGGATAATAAACCCAGTGGTATTTGAAAAACAGCCTGCATAAGGCCATAAATACCAATTGCCAGACCAATCAAAAAAGGTGTGGCATGTTCTAGATTCTCCGTAAATAACGGTAGGATTGGCAACACCATAAACAGCCCAAGCATCCGCACGGCAAAGACAGCCGATAAAGAAAATGCAGTGCGGATTTCAAGTGAGTTCATGGTTTAACGAATGTTGTAAATGTAATAAGTTACTGCTGATTTTTTTCTTCAGGCAAGCGATAAGTGACATGACAAGCGATACAGTTTTGCATAAGTGTATCTAACTGCTTACGAGCAGCAAGAGCATCCTTGCTTGTAGTGGCAATTTCAGAAATCGCGTCAAACTGCTTTCGGGTGTCAAAGCCTAACTTTTTCATACCGATAGGGAGCTTTTGCATTAAGGAACCTGGGTTGTTAGCCTCGGCAGCCATGCCTGCCTTGTGGGAAAGTTCTGCGACTTTGTTCATATCTTTTTCGGTTATTGCTTGGCTCACTGCTTGTACGCTAACTAAAAAGGCACGCATTTCATCAAGTACAAAGTTACGTTCATCTTTTGTTAAAATCACGGCCGTTCGTCCATCATCAGAAGGCTCGACAGAACCACTGATAAACTTGTTGACTAAAAAGCCAGACAAGCCAAGCAGAAGAATAATTACAGTCCAAAGTACTTTAACGTTTTTCATGTTTTCTCCATTTATTAGGGTTTTTAAGGAAATCCTGAACAAGTCTCATAAAATTCTGCGGCCTTACAAGGCATCAAATTCTAGGCGTGGATTTTGAGAATGGTCGCTCCCTTCACAAAATCACAACAACGAAGTTGGTGCCTTGTAAGATTGCCAGAAGTTATGGGACTTGTTCAGGACTTCCTTAAGTATTCATTGGTTTTTCACCGTAGGACGGGGATAATATCAGATTCTATTTTCTAGCGAATTGCTTTCTGTTAATTATCGGTAATATTCTGTGAATAAAATATCTCTACGTGGTGCACGTACGCATAATCTTAAAAATATTGATCTTGATTTACCTCGTGACAAGTTGATTGTCATTACAGGCTTATCGGGTTCTGGAAAGTCATCATTAGCTTTTGATACTATTTTTGCAGAAGGTCAGCGCCGTTATGTAGAGTCACTTTCAGCTTATGCACGACAGTTCTTGTCCATGATGGAAAAGCCTGATTTAGATCATATCGAAGGCTTATCACCCGCAATATCTATTGAGCAAAAAACCACCTCTCATAACCCACGATCCACCGTAGGAACAATCACTGAAATCTACGACTACTTACGCCTACTCTATGCCAGAGCTGGTGAACCCCGCTGCCCAGAACATGGTACTGAGTTAAATGCGCAAACCGTCAGCGAGATGGTAGACCAAGTGATGGCATTGCCAGAAGGCAGTAAAATCATGTTACTGGCTCCTGTTGTGCGTAACCGTAAGGGCGAGCATGTACAACTGTTCGAAGAGCTAAAAGGGCAAGGATTTTTGCGGGTTCGTATTGACGGTTTGGTTTATGATTTAGATGATATTCCTGAGCTTAAACTGCGTATCAAACACACCATTGAAGTGGTGGTTGACCGCTTAAAAGTGCGCGATGATTTACAACTGCGCCTAGCGGAGTCCTTTGAAACGACACTGCGCCTATCTGATGGCTTGGCAGTAGTAGCATGGATGGATGAAGATGCAGCCAAGAAAAATGATGAGCTGGTTTTTTCAGCTAACTATGCTTGTAAGCAATGTGGTTATTCATTACAAGAACTAGAGCCGCGTTTATTCTCCTTTAATAGCCCATCTGGGGCTTGCCCAACTTGTGATGGCTTGGGGGCGGAGCAAGTGTTTGATGAGGCGCAAGTCGTATCCAAGCCACAAAATAGTTTAGCAGATGGTGCAATTCGTGGCTGGGATAAGCGTAACTTCTATTATTTTCACATGATTACCTCATTGGCAGATCACTATGATTTTGATGTCGATACGCCTTTTCAAGACTTGCCGAAAAAAATCCAAAAAGTACTGTTGTACGGTAGTGGCAGAAAGAAAATTCATTTTACCTATGAAGGCAAAAAAGGGCAGGTCTTTCAGCGTACACATGCTTTTGAAGGGATTATTCACAATCTAGAGCGCCGCTATAAAGAAACAGATTCAAACTCAGTGCGAGAAGAAATGGTTAAATACATGACGATTCGCCACTGTACCAGCTGTGATGGACAGCGCCTAAATGAGGCCGCGCGCCATGTTTTTATCACCGACTTAAATCTATCCAGTATTACCGATATGGCGATTGGAGAATGTTTCAACTTCTTCGAAACGATTGCTTTAAAAGGCAAGCAGGCCAAAATTGCCGATAAAATTATTCGTGAAATAAAACTGCGTTTAGAATTTTTAGTCAATGTCGGATTGGATTATTTAACCTTAAGCAGAAGCTCAGAAACTTTATCAGGCGGTGAGGCGCAGCGGATTCGCCTGGCCTCACAAATAGGTGCAGGCTTAGTCGGCGTAATGTATGTGTTGGATGAGCCATCCATCGGTTTGCATCAGCGTGATAATGATCGCTTATTAAAAACACTCAAACATTTACGTGATTTGGGTAATACGGTCATCGTGGTAGAGCATGATGAAGATGCCATTCGCATGGCGGATTATGTGGTCGATATCGGCCCAGGTGCAGGAGAACACGGCGGTTATATCACCGCACAAGGTACACCAAAAGATATTGAGAAAGTGGCAGATTCAATGACGGGTCAGTTTTTATCCGGCAGGCGTAGAATTGAAATCCCTAAAAAACGCGTTAAGATTAATAAGAAAAAAATGCTCAAAATTATCGGTGCAACCGGTAATAACTTACAGGGCGTAACCGCAGAAATTCCTGTAGGATTAATGACCTGTATTACAGGTGTTTCTGGTTCAGGTAAATCAACCCTAATCAACGCCACACTGTATCCCAACATCGCGCATCATTTACACAACTCAGCCTTAAAAATGGCACCGCTAGAAAAAATCGAAGGCTTAGATTATTTTGATAAAGTTGTTGATGTAAACCAAAGCCCGATAGGGCGTACACCGCGCTCTAACCCTGCTACCTACACGGGCGTATTCACACCGATTAGAGAACTTTTTGCGGCAACGGCAGAGGCACGATCGCGTGGCTATTTACCGGGACGTTTTAGTTTTAATGTCAAAGGCGGGCGCTGTGAAGCGTGTCGGGGCGACGGTGTTATTAAAGTAGAAATGCACTTCTTGCCGGATGTTTATGTCACCTGTGATGTCTGTGATGGTAAACGCTATAATCGCGAAACACTCAATGCTTTGTACAAAGGAAAAAATATTTACGAAGTCTTAGATATGACGGTAGAAGAGGGCTTAGACTTTTTCCAAAAAATCCCTGGAATTAAACAAAAACTACAAACGCTGGTGGATGTGGGCTTGTCGTACATAACACTCGGTCAAAAAGCCACCACCATATCTGGCGGAGAAGCCCAGCGTATCAAACTGGCTAAAGAACTATCTAAGCGCAGTACAGGAAAAACAATTTATATCCTAGATGAACCCACAACAGGTTTACATTTTCATGATGTTGATGTGCTGCTCACCGTATTGCATCGTCTGCGTGATGAAGGTAATACCATTATCGTCATTGAGCACAACTTAGACGTGGTGAAAACAGCCGATTGGATTATAGATTTAGGCCCAGAAGGGGGCAGTGGTGGCGGTAAAATAATCGCCACAGGTACACCAGAGGACGTTGCTAAAACTAAAGGCTCGTTTACGGGCGAGTATTTGAAGGCAATATTAAACTAGATTTTATTACAGAATACTTACCTTAGATTGGGCTGTTTTCCATCTGCTATCACAGATGGCAAGCTCACTCAACACACGCTAAGCCCTAGTATCGCCTTAGCAGGGGAGCTAGTACTAAGTTTTGGCATAATCGAGTTATCCATTTTTGACAACAAATGGTAAGCTCGCTAAAAAAATCGCTTCAAAGCGCGATACTTCGGCGCTTTATTATCAGGTTCATTAATATATTCTTTAACCCCCCAGCAGCCATAAAACTGGCAGGTTCTGGGTGCGGAGAATGCAACAAACAACGAGCCACCAGTAATTCGATCCCAGTTTTGTAAAAACTCGACGTAGAATTGTTCCATAGTGCGTACACGGTTTGCGCCGATTAAATATTGATTGGGCATACTTTTGGTGGAGCGGGCTTTAGGATCAGTCAGATGTTGCCCGCCTTCGTAGGCGATTAGCTTTACCTTGTATTTTTTGGCGTATTCCATTTGCTGGTCAATCATTTTGTAAACATTGTTCATCGAATACGGGTTCTTTTTATCATCTTTCATTAATGCAAATACGCTGGGTACGCTGTTAACAAAACCAAGCGCTTTGGCATGCACGAAAAAGTACGGCGCTATCGCCATTGCATCTACGTGCTGGTAAGCATTTTTATGCTCCATTACCACGGGGGTCATATAGCGGTTAGCTGACCATACGCCCATAACCCGCACTAATCGCTGCTTACCACCGAAGGCTTGTTCAAATATTTTAAAAATTTCTACAGCACGTTGTGAATAGTATTTATAACCCGCCTGATTCGGGTCTTTATCTAACCCTAGTTTATGCCCCATTTGCTTGCTGTAGTGGGTTTGCATAAACACCGTATTCCACGTTTCATTAGTGTATTCGATATAGGCTTTTAGATTAGGTCGCAAGTGTTGACGTAAATAACGCGCGTATTGCTGCACATAATTATTATCAGCCGCATGTGGGATGTTAAACCACGCATCACGGTTGAGTACATTCGCCAGCTTAACCATAACCTCCAGCGGAGCACCACGAACGCCTTCTTTTCCCGCCCATGTGGCTTTGCTCATTTGATTCATCTGATTCCAACGGCGAATCGGGTTACGCGTAATGCCGGCTAAATTCATCATGCGTATAACTTTAAAGTCTTTCATGAACTTTAAATAGTCAGGGTTAAAGACGATACGCTCATGGTACTTCTCAAATGATTGATAATTGCCACGGCACAGGTTTGCCCCATTGACACGTTTAAAAGGGTTGTTGGCGCAAATACCACCGGGGAGTAGCACGCGGATATTACGTAAATAATTGCGTGGCTCCGAGCGTTTGATAATTAGCGCCACTTGCATAAACCTATCCCCACCGGAGCGAATATCAATCACATCTTTACCCGATGATGAGCTAATGACTTTGACATCATGACCCTTGCTTTCATAAGCCAGCTGACCTTCACCATCATAAAGCACCGTATATTGCCCTTCTGGAAGCGTGCCCTGTGGTAGCCAATGGATTAGATAAGTACCCGCTTTACCACCGTGTAAATCACGCGGCCAACCGTCTTTATCATAAACCACATTGCCGCTGGTAAGCTTTTTAGCTTCTTTAAATGGCATCGCCATTTTGAATACATTAACAAACGGCACACTAGAATCAACATGCTGAATTTCATTGGTGTTGATGCCTATGGGTGGGCGCGCTTGGACGGTGATGCTTACGACTAATAACAGCACCAAACTGATAATTTTCTGCATGATTTCCCCTTGTTTTTTTACCATGAAGCGCATGAAGTTCATGAAGAAAAACAAGGCTTGTAGCAAGTAATACTTAGTACCTATTTTTCTTTATTAGTTCTACTTTTAGCCAATGTTTTATACGATATCCAAAATCTTTCGCAAGTCTTTCACATCAACACTATGCGTAGCAGCTTTTTTTAAAATTGGTTTTGCGCAAAAAGCGATGCGGGTATCAGCCTGCGCAAACATGCTTAAATCATTCGCACCATCGCCGACGACTAAAGTATCTTCCCGACCCACATTAAGTAAGGATTGCAAGCGTGTGATCAGTTCACCTTTGGCATCTGAATGCATCATTTCGCCACCGACAGCACCTGTTAAAAACCCATCTCCAACATGCAAAAAATTGGCAAAATCAGCATCAATACCCAGCTTTTTACAGGCAGGCTGCGTGGCATCACGAAAACCACCAGAGAAGCACACCACCGTATAACCACGCTCTTTTAAGCCAGCGACAACCTCAGCCGCACCTGGCATCATTGGTAGCTTTGCACACAGTTCGGTAACTTTTGAATAAGGCAAACCTTTTAGCAAAGCAACCCGCTCAACCAGCGAGGTGTAAAAGTCTAACTCCCCGCGCATAGCACGCTCAGTAACTGCTACGACTTGCTCTTTAAAGCCCAGTTCATCAGCAAAAAAGTCGATGGTCTCACCATCCATTAAGGTTGAGTCAAAATCAAAAACGGCTAGTTTGCTCATCTACGCTCTCGTCTTTTTAATAAAGTTTATATTATATACGATTGCTACTTGGCTTTATAAGCTATATACAGCTTGTATTATCAAAGAGGTTCTTAACTGAAAGATTTCTAGTAAGAGGTTACTAATTTTAGAGGGGCGATTTTATGTTATATTATTGAATATAATGATGATTCAAGGCTCTTAAGATAATGGATGCAAAAAATATTACACTAACACCCTCGGTACCACATATTACCAACCATGAATATTTTGACCACTTTGATAATACCCATGAGGTTCACGCACTGCTAAAAGCTAGAAAGTACCAAGAGGCTCTACCTAAAATTAAAGCACTTTGTGAAGAAGCAAAAGATATGGACTTTGAACTAAACAAGGGCGGTTACACTAGAAATATTTTATCTAAAAAAGATGGGTATTGGCTATCCTTTTTAAAGTGGGATAAAGGTGTCACAACTCCTGCGCATGGTCACCCTGCTCAAGCGTTTGTTTACACGGTTAAAGGCAGCATTGCAGTAACTAATTACCGCCATGATGATGAGGATTTCATTGAGTCCGTTAGCAGTGATGAGCAAGGCGAAGGAGAGTTTTTCTATAGCCATGGCGATACCAATAAATTTGATAATGCCGTACACCAAATTTCAACACAAGAAGAATGTATAACATTACACTTCTATTCTGATGACCCTAGAAAGGGAAAAATGTATAAAGAAAAAGCTTAAGTTTTTTCTGATCAGTAAAATTTCATCCGATTTTTCTTTCGTCACTGACTCGCGCAAAGCTCTCAAAGCTAGATTATTTTTTATTCTCCACAAAATCCTCTATAACTTTAAAAAACGCGAGTGTATCTTCGGTATTATTACTGGTATTAACTGTTACCGAACGTATAAAAGTTGTATCACCCTGCGCACCATAACCCACCATGATTTTTTGTTGCTCATAAAGCTCTGTGCATAACTTTACGGGGTCTATATCTTTATAGTTAAAACATACGGTGACGGAAGGTGTTTTACTGTAAACGGTATAATCAGGGTGCTTTTCAATATAGTCATGCGCGACTTTTGATTGCTCAAACTGATAATCAACAATCTCTTCCAAGCCTTTAGTGCCAACTGATTTCCATAGCGTCCAAAATTTTAAAGCATCATTTCTACGCCCACACTGTAAAGACATTTTCCCCAAATTATAATCATCGCTATGCCCTTGGTATAAATAATCAGCATCATTGCTAAATGACTGATACAAATACTTTTTATCGCGTGCGAAGATCATGCTGCTACTTAAAGGTACGCCTAACATCTTGTGTGCGTTAAACGCAAACGAGTCTGACTTTTCAATACCCCCCAACAAATATTTATACCTTTCACTAAACATTGCGGCACCACCTAACGCACCATCAACATGCAACCAAAGATTGTACTTATTACAAATAACAGATAAATTATCAATAGGATCATAGGTTCCTAAAACGGTTGTACCTGCTGTAGCATTAACAAAAAATGGACTTAAGCCCTTTTCTAAATCCGCCTTAATTTGTTGTTCAAGTGCATCCAGCTTTATTTTTCCATCACTGTCGGCAGGTATATAACGTACATTGTCACGCCCGATACCCGCAAAAGAAGCATTTTTAGCCATTGAGTAATGTGACTCTTCGGAAGAATAAGCAATTAAGGTTTGCCGTACACCTTTATGACTAATCTCAGTATCGAACTTATCGCGTGCCATAAGCAACGCCATAAAATTAGCCATTGAGCCACCTGTGGGAAAGGTTCCACCACTCTCTTCACTATAGCCAATTTTTGAACAAATCTGCCGAATAATCTCACGCTCCACACAGATTTGTGGCCCACCAACCTTGTAAGTGTACATACTATTGTTTAGCACAACTGCCAGTAAATCACCCAAAACAGCACGGCCTTTTCGGCCCGCAAATAGTTGGTTAAAAAAACGGTTGCTAGATGTTTTGGGTGTTTTTAGCACCAATGCTTTTAGGTTTTCATTAAAAGCATCATCAGGCATTGGCTCATCACGAAGACCGATATCAAGTTGTTTAAAGATGTCTTCTGGCTCTCCAGCTTCAGTCATTGGATGATCTATTTCATCTTGCAGCAACGCATCAAAAATATGATTAAAGGTTGCTATATCTTGCTTTATATTTGTCTCTGTACTCATTAATTTTCTTTTGTTATTTGTATTCTCATTACTTATATTATTTTGATTTACCAAGGGCTATTGCTTAATTTTCCAGAGCATTCAAATTTTCTATATCTTTTAGGTATCTGGTAGGTTTTTAATTTACCTAATTTAAGTGCTTCGATATTTTGAATCATTTTTACTTTAAATTCTTCTAATTTTTCTAGTTGTGTGTTGCACTTGGTAATTGCCTGCTTATAACCGTTCTCCTTAAGAAAACGCCATTCTTTACCTTGAAGTATAAATGATTTTTTAGAGCCATCTTCTAATTTAGTAGACCTTATATAAGGTTTAATAGTGTAAGCATCAATAGACATAGGAAAGTTAAACTTTACATTGTCACTACGAATTGGAATAAAAATATTATTAAAAGTGAAAGTACGTTGTTCATTTGGTTTTATTTTTTTTATGTCAAATGTAGCATACCCCTGTGTTCCTTTGACTAATGGATCGCTTTTGACAGAAACATCCATACCTACCTCTGGCGGCATGATGTTTTTATCAAATAAGTTTTTAACAGTAACAGAAACACTTCCAATAACAGTATGGTTGGTCTTATTATATTTTAACTTTGAAAAATCAACACTTTTGATATAGTTTTTTCCTTCAGCCCTCAACTTATTTGATTTTTCTTTAAGCTCCTCTTTTAATTTTTCTAAGTTAACAATGCTTTTATTAATTTTTTCTTTTTCTTGTTCTAGCTTAGAAAACTCACTCTCAGATTGACTTATTGCTTCAAGTTTTAATTTTTCATTAGCTTCTTTTTCTGTTTTTGTTGCTGAATCAATGCTTTTAGCTAAAAAATTAATAAAGTCTTGCCTATTTTTACCATCTAGACGTCCATTAGATTGGATAATTAAATCACCTATGATTTTTGATAGTTGGGTATTCTTTGGAGATTCTTGGTTACTAGCAATTAAATATTCAGCATCTCTTTTTGAAGATGATATTTCACTTAATTTAATAGCACCTGGGCTATCGTGAGTTGCCATTAACAAAAGGCCTGTTCCAACTTTTCGTCGATCTCCCTCGCTTAAGTCCTTAATCATATTTTTGAAAGTAGTTTGAAAAGTATCAGCATTCTTAGCATTAAGGCTTGAATCGCCACATCCTGTTATAAACAGTGAGAAGAGTACAAATATTGCTAATTTGGTTAAAATATTCATTTTTTTACTCTGGTAGATTCGCAATTAATACAACAGTCTTAGTTGACACTAAAGTGGGATATTATTCCATTTATGGATAGTAATCCATAATTTCAACTTTCTCATAAGGTATTTACTAATTTCTACCTAGATAGTCCAAAGCCACTCGATTGACACGCTATTATAACCAGCTATCAATCTTCACCTTATCAGGGATTCCGCCAGCATGTACTACGGCTTCATCAATGACCACACCGGGTGTTGACATAACGCCATAGCCCATGATTTGCGCCATGTCTTCGACTTTTTCGATCTGCACATCAACACCTTTGGCTTTGGCGGCTTCGCTGATGAGTTTGGCGGTATTTTCACAATTTGCGCAGCCACTGCCTAATACTTTTATAACTTTCATAATTTATATTCCTTCTAAGATTTTTTGTAAAAACAAGTAATTAACAACACGATTGACCGCTAGGCGTACTTGAGCAGCAGCTTTCTTCTTTTGCTTCCTGTTTCGTTTCTGTGGTAGATGATCCACAACAGCCTTTTGAGGCTTCGTTGGCAATGGCTAGGCTTGCCTTTTCATCAAAAGCCGCATCTATTTTTTCGGCGGCTTCATCACGAATATGTCGGGCAATTTCAATTGCGGTGTTGATTTGTGATTCAGGGATTCCCATGTGGCGTAACTTATCAAGCTGACACATGCCCATTGCGGGGTGTTTTGCGGCAATCCCTGAAGCCAATGAAATCAGTGCAACGATGGATGAATGTAATTGTGGATCATTTGACATGGTGGATAAAACTCCTCTCTATTTTCTTGATTCGATTGGCCTAGTTTACAACGCTAAAAAGTTAAACGCCCAGCCGACAAGGGTAAATGACACAGCCAATACCGAGGCATAAATAGCCAAGGCAGGCCATTGAATCACTTTGCGTAAAATTAACATCTCTGGGAGTGAAAGTGCGGCGATGCTCATCATAAATGCCAGCGTTGTACCAATTGCAACACCTTTGCTCATCATAGCTTCCGCGATAGGTATAACACCCGTTGCATTTGAATACAAAGGTACGCCCATTAATACCGCCAAGGGTGTGGCTAGCCAGTTATCCCCACCGAGGTTTTCAACCACCCATGCCTCTGGCACAAAGCCATGAAAAGCTGCACCAACGGCGATGCCGATAACTACCCACTTCCAAATACGTTTAACAATTTCTTTGACCTCGCCCCAAGCATAGCGGTGTCTGCCAAGCAATGATGTATCTTCTTCGATTTGCGCCATTTCACCCATCTGGATTTTCCAGACGTATTCTTCGACCCACTTTTCGGGCTTGAACATTTCCATAATCACACCGCCAACATAAGCAACAAAAAGCCCTGCCATCACATAAAACGCCGTCAGCTTCCAACCCAACACACCCACTAATATCACCACAGCAACTTCATTGATCATCGGGCTAGCAATTAAAAAGGAAAACGTTACCCCCAGTGGTATCCCAGCTTCTACAAAACCAATAAATAAAGGCACCGATGAACATGAGCAAAAAGGCGTAACTGCACCGAGTAAAATAGCCAAGGTCCGTGCCAACCATTTCGGCTTGCCGCGTACATAAGCTCTAACTTTTTCAGGGGTAAGCAAGGCTCGAAGCAAGCCCATTAAATAAATAATCAGCACCAACATAAGAAATATTTTGCTGATATCCATGACAAAAAACTGCACCGCGGCGCCTAGCTTTGTCGATGCATCAAGCCCTAACCATTGATAGGCGATGAGATTTCCGAGTTGTTCAAACATGGTTTTGGATCTGATTTAAGGTGGGATTTATTATATTCACAAAAACATATATATGTCAAAACGAATGTACTATTGTTTTTTTTCTCGTGCTAAAATACAGCCATGTTAACACCCGAAGAATTTACCAAAGCATTATCTGACGAGACTCGCCTACGTATCTTGGTTTTATTAACTCAGATGGATGAGCTTTGTGTTTGTCAGCTTACTGAAGCGCTGGATATTATTCAGCCAAAAATCTCCCGACACCTGGCGGTGCTACGTGAGAAAGAGATTTTGCTTGATCAACGTAAAGGGCAGTGGATTTTTTATCGCCTACACCCTGGGCTTGAAAAATGGTGTCACACGACCTTAAACGGATTAGCTAGGGGCTGTGAAAATCGGCAACCTTATACTTGTGATTTGGAAAAAACAAACCGTTCAAATTTACCAGAAGGCTTATGTAGTTAATGGCTTTTTAGTTCATTTACTTTGCTAATAACTTCTTCTGGCTTTACTACTTTTCTTTTTACCTTATCATAAATAACACCTTCAGATGTTCCTTCGGCAACGACTTTCCCTTTGAGAATAAAGGTATGAATCATGAAGATATACTTTTCATCCCAGTGAGTAACTTCCATTTTAACTTGATATTTTTCAAATAAACCTAGTGGTTTTTTGTAAGTCATGGTGTGCTCTGCTATGAGGGGTAACCACTTATTTTTAAACATTGTTTTAGCGAGCCCAGAGCGAATAAACATATCAAGTCGAGTTAAGTCACAAATAGTCAGGTAACGACCATTATTCATATGCATATTGATATCAATATCGTTAGGAAGTACTCGCAAATTTAACGAATTAACAGGCTTTATAATAGGAAGCTTTGGTTTAAAGTATGAGGCTATTAACAACGTTAGCATTCTGAAAATAAGATTCATACGTTATTCCTTATCTAATCAATTTGATTTTTTAAAATATCTATATTTAAACGATATTTAATAATTTGTTAGATGCTGCTAAAAGTACCTCTACTTTCTTTTTTTACTCAGTTTATCAGACACCTTATGCGGATTCTTTTTCTTTTTCCGATACATTTGCGAGGGTGATAATTTTGCACGTTTATCGCCTTTGCCTTCAAACGGGTTGTCGCCTGTTTTAAATTGAATGCGTACTTGCGTGCCCTTTAATTTTAATGTGTCACGAAAATAATTCATCAAATAACGTTTATAACTCCCTGGAATACGCTTGGTTTGGTTGCCATGAATAATCACGGTAAATGGATTATTGCCACCTTGGTGGGCGTAACGGAGTTTGATTCGACTTGCGGCTACGACAGGTAATTGGTGCGCACTGGTTGCTGTTTGTAGCATACGCGTCATGCGCGAGGTTGATACATCCAGCATGGCTGAGTCGTACGCTTCATGCACGGATTTATACAAATGCCCTACGCCTGTTCCGTGCAGTGCAGAAATGAAATGCTTATCGGCAAAGTCTAAAAAGGGCAGCTTTACTTCAAGCTGAACCTTAATGCGATCCCTTTCGTATTTGCTCATGCCATCCCATTTGTTGATGGCGAGCACTAAGGATCGACCTGCATCTAACACTAAGCCAAGCAAATGCGCATCTTGATCGGTGATGCTTTCGTGGGCATCCAAAATCATGATAACAACGTGGGAGTTTTCAATCGCTGAGAGCGTTTTGATAATACTAAAGGTCTCTATCGCCTCTTTTACCTTGGCCCGACGGCGAACACCGGCGGTATCTATTAAGGTATATTTTTGACCATCACGCTCAAAAGGCACGTAAATACTGTCGCGTGTGGTGCCGGGTTTATCAAAAGCGACTACCCGTTCTTCACCCATAATACGATTGATTAAGGTTGATTTACCCACATTTGGGCGGCCGACAAAGGCGATGCGAATACTGTCTTTGTATTCAATAGGGACTTCATCTTCCTCATCTTCACCTTCGGGAAAGGTCTTTAATAAAGCGCTAATCATTTGGGTCACGCCACGGCCATGTGCCGCTGCAATCGCAAATACGTCTTTAAAGCCCAGTTGATAAAAATCTGCTTTAGCTTGCTCTGGGTCGACCGTATCGGTTTTATTGACGACTAAAAATACCGACTTTCCGGCTTTGCGTAATCGATCTGCAACCAAATGGTCGGCAGACGTTAAACCCTCGCGACCATCGACGATAAACAGTACCGTGTTAGCCTCATCCACCGCCAACCATGTTTGATTCGCCATGTATTCATCAATACCTGCGTCACCACCACTTAACCCTCCTGTGTCAATTACAAGATAGCTTCTGCCTTCTTCGTTATATTCATCATCCGCACCTAGCACCCCTTGGCCATATTTTCGGTCACGGGTTAACCCAGGAAAGTCAGCCACCAGCGCATCACGCGATTTTGTTAAGCGATTAAATAAGGTCGATTTACCCACATTTGGGCGACCGACTAGAGCGAATACGGGTTTCATAAGTTACACAACGTTAAAGCAAGGTCGCTAGAATAACAAATTGTGCTGGTTTTTAATATGCTAGTCACAACTAAATAAAGCGGTTAAAATCGCTCTTTCTAAAAAATCATAAGAAGATATTAATGCCTCGATTTTCAGTTTCATCAATTAAGCTCATTTTATTAGTGGCACTGTTTATAACAGTGGCAGGTAACCAAGTTTTATTTTTCAAATTAACCGATCGTTTAGACTTGTTAACACTTCAAGGTGGCGGATATGCCATTACCTTATTTTCAATTATTTTTCTTATTCTGGTGTTAATCCAATTGATTTTCGGGGTACGTTATTTACTCAAGCCAGTGATGATATTTTTATTGTTAGTGTCAGCTTCACTGAGTTATTTTAGCCAGCAATTAGGCGTTATTTTTGATGTTGATATGGTGCGTAATGTTGTTGAAACAATTAAGGATAATAACAAACAAGAAGCGACTGAATTATTATCTCCTCCCCTGATTAAGCATGTTTTGATCTATGGAGTATTACCTAGTATTTTAGTTTTATTCGCAAAGGTCTCATTTAAACCTTTCTTTAAAGAGTCCTTTAGGCGCATTGCGGCCTTCTTGGGTGTAGCGGCTGTGGTTGTTGCTTTAGTTATGATGAACTTCAAATACACGACCTATTTTTCACGAGAAAATAGAGATTTAAGGGTTTATATTACGCCATTGTATGCTATTGATTCTATCAAGGGATACATTCGTAGCGAGCGAGCAAAAATAAAAGTGCCGCTTACTGTGCTAGGTAAAGATGCTAAACAACAAAAAGTTAGCAAGCAACGTACAGTGGGTATTATGGTGGTGGGTGAAACGGCACGAGGCGATCATTTTTCGTTAAATGGGTATTCTCGCGAAACAAATCCGAAACTTAAAAATGAAGCCATCATTAATTATCAAAATGTTAGTTCTTGTGGAACATCGACCGCATTTTCAGTCCCCTGTATGTTCTCATTTTTAAATCGTGAAGACTATTCACCCAGCAAGGCAGCCCTACAAAGCAATAGCCTTGATGTGTTAGTTAAAGCTGGCGTAGAAGTTATTTGGTTGGATAATAACTCTAGCTGCAAAGGCGTATGTGAGCGTATCGGTGAGATTAATCTACGCAAAAATCCAGATGAGAAATCCGCCTATTATTCTGAGGGAGAAGTGTTTGATGAGGCTTTAATTGGAAAGATGGACGCTTTACTCAAAGAAAACAATAATAATAAAGATATTTTGTTTGTACTACACACACTCGGTAGCCACGGCCCTAAATACTACAAACGCTATCCTGACGAGTTTTCTCAATTTGAGCCAGCTTGTAAAAAAGCCACGCCACAATCGTGCACCGATACAGAAAATATCAATGCCTACGACAATACCATCTTATATACCGATTATGTTTTAAGCCAAACTATTGCGTTTTTAAAAGCACAACAAGACAGCCAAAGTTTTATGCTTTATGCCTCTGATCATGGTGAATCATTGGGCGAAAACGGTGTTTACTTACACGGCTTACCGTACTTTCTAGCGCCTTCTGCTCAAACACATGTGCCCATGTTGATTTGGTTGTCCGATGATTACATTAGCGCCCAATCACTTAATGTTGAGCAACTTAAACAGCAGCAAACATCTAAAAATATTTCACACGATAATTTATCGCATTCTTTATTGGGTGCATTCAATGTTAAGTCGCGGGTTTACAAACAAGAATATGATTTATTAAAATCTAATTAGCAGTCAAATATGGCTTGAGAGCTTTGCACGACTCGGTGGCGAAAGAAAAATCGGGGAGGCACTGATTGAGGTGGAAAGTGAAGCTAATAATGAGTTATTAGCAAATTTTTCAAGGAAAAGCAGCGGGATATCGGCCATTTTTACGCGTCATCCGAGTCGTGCAAAGGTCCCGATTTACCTACTTTATTGTAAATGAACCTGTCTGTAAAAAATGCGCGGTGAGTTTTACAACCTGTTTAGAAAACAACAAACCCGTATGTGAGTTATTCACGATCACATGTGCCGTTTGTTTGAGGTGTTTGGTTTCTTCAATTAGCACCGTTCCATCACCGTCTTCTGGTAAACCACCAGTTAATAGACCTAGCCCTGAATTTTTCGAACCAGCAATCATGCCCCAGTCGCGTTGATTTTCCCACGCTGGAATATCTTCACCTGATAAAGCGCTAGGCATACTATTAGCTAATAATGGTGAAATGACAGGCCAATCTTGCACTTTTTGAGCAATCCAACTTCCGTTTACTGGCGATCCTAGCATTACAACACGTCCGTCTGGAATTTCATCAAACTGATTTAATAAGTGCATAGTGATAATGCCACCTAAACTATGGCCTACAATATGCAAATTAGGGAGATTAAGAGATTGAATTTTTTGGTGAATAGCTGGGGCATTTTCAGCCGCTGTTTTAAGCACTGATTGGTAGAAAATGTAATGAACCTTAAAGCCTGATTTTTCGAGCTGACTACCTAGGTAGCGCATCTCAATTGGATTCATTAAAATCCCGTGAATAAGAAGAATATGCTGGCTAGGTTCTGTCACAGGTGTTTGCTGTTGTAAATACTATAGCTAACTGTCGTCGACAGTATAGGGCAAATCAAGCAATGTAATAGGTGCTTCATTACCCATGAGTTTTAGCTCAGTTTCAGCTTCTGCTATTTTCATCACAGCCAGTGCTTCGATCTTACCATCTTGGTTTATTGCAGTATTAAGAATTTTCCCTGCAGCTTTATCATTAGCAGAGGTAATCGAATCATTTACCGCGGGCAACTGATCGGTGTCTATCAATAAACGATACATACGACGCTTAGTTTTACCCAGATAATTAAGCCGAGCGACAATTTCTTGGCCGGGGTAACAGCCTTTTTTGAAATCAACACCGTTAACTTGAATAAAGTTAACCATCTGCGGAATCCACGCTTCTGAACTTGCTTGGTCAATGTTTGGGATTCCTGCAACAATATTCAAATATTGCCAATGATTGTCAGGAGCCGCTGTAATACTTTTTATTAAAACTTTACTGCTTTCCGCATCAGCAAAAATCTCGTAACGAGATACGGTATCAGCAAGCTTTAATACGGTTAAACCGTTGATGGTTGTGGTGCTATCGGCTTCGCTAGGTAAGTCATCACCTAGTAAATTTGTTAAATCTTGATTAATAACACCAGAAACACCTAAATGCACAAAAGACTCGGTAACATCTTCCAGCGTTACCTTAGACATCATTACATACATACTGAGCTTTTTTAAAACATGCTCAAGCAAGTCTTCTGATAAAGATAAGTAAAACGCACCATCGCGCTTAAACAGCCTGAATGTGGCGATAATACGCCCTTTAGGAGAGCACCATGCGGTAATTTGATGGGATGTTTCAGTGACATTTGAGACTTCATTGGTCAGCTGATTCTGTAAAAAGGATTCAGCATCCTCACCATGGACTTTGATTAGCCCAAAGTTAGATGCTGATTGAGACAAGTTAGATAATAAGGTCTCTGATGACATTTATTTTTTATCTTCTGTTTTTGTGTCTTCCGCTTTTTCTGTTGTAGTAGTCGTTGCATCTTTTGACTCTTCAACTTTTTCTGCTTTAGCAGCAGGCTCAACCGCTTTCACTGGCTCTGGCAGTGTGATTTTTACATTGGCAGTCTTCTTAAGCTCTTCCATGTATGCCAACATTTTCTTTTGTGAGATTACACGCTGCAACTGTGGCTTTAAGGTATCTAGCTCTGGCAGTTTTGCATTTCGGCTGTCTTCTAACTTTATGATGTGGTAACCAAACTGAGTCTTTACTGGTGTTTTAGAAATATCACCTTTTTTCATGGTTTTTAGTGCATCAGCAAAAGCAGGTACCATAGTTTGTGCTTTAAACCAACCTAATGATCCACCGTTTGAACCTGAAGGTCCTGTTGATTTCTCTTTAGCCAGCTTCTCAAAGTCTGCTCCATCTTCAAGCTCTTTAATAATTGCTTTTGCTGCATCTTCCTCTTTCACTAAAATATGACGTGCATTAAATTCTTGTGTGGCTAGTTTTGTCACTCGCTCATCGTAGGCTTTTTTGATTTCCTCATCCGTAATATCAAAAGATTCAACTTTCTCTTTTGTCCACGTTTTCAACAAAACGTTACGGGTAAAGTCGGCAATTGCTTTTTTAGAAGTAGGGCGGTCTAAAATATCAGTTTTCTTTGCTGCTTGCAGTGCAATTTCAGTCGCGACTAAATCATCAATAGCAGCTTGTTGATCCGCTCTGCCTGATTTTTTCAAGATATCCATGTAACCATCTAGGGTACTTTTCATGATTTTATCGCCATTTACTGTTGCGATAACGGTATCTGCTACTTCTGTCGCGTTTGCACCAACTGTCGCTTCTTTTTTCATGTGACCGTCTGCGTAAACAGCCGTCGCTCCAAGCATTAAACTGACGATTGAAGCAGTTAATATTTTCTTGTTTAACATTATTTTCTTTCCCTTTTGAGGTAGTAAATTAAATTGTATTAATAAAGTATAGTTACGGAAAAACTTTTTTAAAGGGTTTTACTGTAACATTTTTATAAACGCCTGCTTTTACATACGGATCTTCATCCGCCCATAATTTAGCGGTATCTAGCGTATCAAATTCTGCCACAATCAGACTCCCTGTGAAGCCATTAGTTCCCGGGTCCTTATTGTCAATGGCTGGATGAGGCCCTGCGATAATAATACGCCCTGCATCCACTAAAATTTGTAAACGCGCTAAATGATCTGGGCGCGCAGATAATCGTTTTTCTAAGCTGTTTTCAATATCTTCTGCAATGATTGCGTATAACAAAGTATTCTCCTTATGCTGTTTTATCTTTTTCAACAGGCGTGGCATGTTTAGCTAAATAAATACCTTGTGCGATCATAAAAGCAAGGGTTAAACCGAGAATGCCAAATAGTTTAAAGTTGACCCAGTTTTCATCATCGACCCCAGCAAAATGAAATGCCACGATATAATTAAGGATACCGATAAAAATAAAAAATGCTCCCCAAATATAGGTTAGTACCCGCCAAATATTTTTGGGCACGCTTACGGCATGCGACATCATCCGTTCGATTAAGGTTTTTTTACCGAGAAATAAGCTACCCAGTAATACCGAGGCAAAGAACCAATTAAAAATACTGACTTTCCATTTGATGAAATCAGGGTCGCGTGAAACAACCGTAATACCGCCAAACACAATTAAAATACCCAGCGAAATCAAGTGCATTTTCTCAAGCTTTTTATAAGTGACCCAATGTAATATATTTTGTAAAATAGTGGCAATGATAATCACCAATGTTGCAAATATAATAGCGTGTTTCGGATTGCTTTGCTCTAGATCAACACCGGGAATTTGATTGCCTAAGTCAATTAAGGCAGGCGGTAAATCACCAAAGAACTTATAGGCAATAAAAAAGATAACAATGGGCAAAAAATCGAACAAAAACTTCATAGGAAATTAATCTCTGTCTGCTGTAGAATAGCGCATTTTACAGCTTAGCTGCTTTAGTTAATAGTTCTATGAGTCAATATTTTGAAATACACCCTGATAACCCGCAAAAGAGGCTTATCCAGCAGGCGGTTGAAATTATCAATAAAGGTGGTGTTGTTATCTACCCTACCGATTCCAGCTATGCTATTGGCTGTCATTTAGATGATAAAAAAGCGGTCGATAAAATCCGATTAATTCGACAGCTTAATAAAGAACACAACTTCACCTTAGTGTGTAGTGATCTATCAGAAATTGCCCAGTATGCGGTGGTAGATAATATTAATTACCGCTTGATGAAAGCACTCACGCCTGGCCCGTACACCTTTATTCTACAAGCAAGCCGCGATGTACCCAAACGTTTGCAGAATCCGAAGCGTAAAACTATTGGGGTGCGGGTACCTGATAACGCTGTATGTACGGCACTCTTAGAAGAATTAGGCCAGCCACTGATGTCGAGTACCTTAATCTTACCCAATGAAGATTTGCCTATGACAGATCCACATGAAATTCGAGTAACACTTGAAAATATGGTGGATTTGATAATTGACGGCGGTTACAGCGGGCATGAACCAACCACCGTAGTCAACCTTGTGGATGGCACACCTGAGATATTACGCCAAGGTTTGGGTGAAACTGATTGGTTAAAACAGCACTAAGTTTTAGGTTTCGTTTTTAAAAAACACAAGAAGAGAAATAAATGGACTTTGACATAGAAAAAATAATCTACACCGCTGCGGTCTGGGCATTGCCTGTACTTTTTGCTATTACCTTGCATGAGGTCGCACACGGCTGGGTAGCCAGCAAACTCGGGGATAGCACTGCAAAAATACTGGGGCGTTTGAGTTTAAATCCAATAAAACATATCGACCCCATTGGCACCATCGTCGTACCCTTAGTGATGGTGTTAGTCTCAGGCTTCGCATTCGGCTGGGCAAAACCCGTACCGGTTAATATGAACAACCTAAACAACCCACGTAAAGATATGGCGATTGTCGCTATGGCTGGGCCACTCGCCAATGTAGCCATGGCAATTTTCTGGGTGATTTTTCTAAAAATTGTTAGTCTTTTAGTGTCGGATATTAATATCGCAAAAGGCTTAATGGCAATGGGGCAAGCGGGAATTATTATCAATCTCGTTTTATTCGTATTCAATTTGTTTCCTATTCCGCCACTCGATGGTAGTAAAGTATTATCAGGCTTTTTACCGAAATCTGCGGCACTAATGATGGATAAAATAGAACCATATGGATTCTTCATTGTGGTAGGACTACTTTATTTTGGTATCTTAGGTACTGTCATGAACCCCATTATTAGCTTTTTCATGAAGACACTTAACTCACTTTTCTTTTGATTTAACCAAACCAATCAAACCTTTACCAACTCTTTAAATTAAATCTTTTAAAAACTATGTCAGTAACTATTCCACAAAATCAGCGCGTCGTATCAGGCATGCGCCCGACGGGCAAACTCCACCTTGGTCATTATCACGGTGTATTAAAAAACTGGGTTGATATGCAGCTCAATTACGAATGCTTCTTTTTTGTGGCAGATTGGCACGCGCTCACCACCCATTATGATGATCCAAGCCAAACCCCAAAGCACGTAGAAGACATGGTGATAGACTGGTTAGCAGCAGGAATTAGCCCTAGCTCTGCAACCATCTTTTTACAGTCACAAGTGCCAGAGCATGCTGAGTTACATCTTCTTCTTTCAATGATAACCCCACTGAGTTGGTTAGAGCGTGTACCCACTTACAAAGATCAGCAAGAGAAATTGCGCGAGAAAGATTTAGCCACCTACGGATTTTTAGGTTACCCATTATTACAATCAGCAGATATTTTGCTTTATAAGGCAGATATGGTTCCTGTCGGTGAAGATCAGGTTGCGCATATCGAGTTAACCCGTGAAGTAGCACGCCGTTTTAATCATATCTACGGACGCGAATCCGATTTTGAAGAACGTGCTGAAACAGCCGTGAAGAAAATGAGCAAAAAGGATTCCAAGCTTTATCGAGATTTAAGAAAACGCTATCAAGAACAAGGCGATGATGAAGCACTTGAAATTGGTCAAGCGATGCTCGAATCACAGCAGAATATCTCACTGGGTGATCGAGAAAGACTGCTTGGCTACCTAGAAGGCATGGGTAAAATTATCCTTCCAGAACCTGAAGCAAAGCTAACTAAAGCCTCAAAAATGCCCGGATTAGATGGTCAAAAAATGTCCAAATCCTATGGTAATACCATAGCACTACGTGAACACCCCGATGCACTTGATAAAAAGATTCGCACCATGCCTACCGACCCCGCACGTGTCCGTTTAGCTGACCCCGGTGACCCAGAAAAATGTCCCGTATTTGAATTGCATAAAGTGTACTCGGATAATGACCGGTTACTGTGGGCAAATGAAGGCTGCCGCGCTGCATCGTTTGGCTGTTTAGAATGCAAAAAACCTTTGATAGATGCAATTCAAGCAGAACTTGCGCCGATACATGAACGTGCCAAAGATTTTGAAAATGACCGTTCTGCGGTACGAGCCATAATTGATGAGGGCAGTGAAGCAGCAAGAGAAGTAGCGCGTGAAACACTTGACGACGTGACTGAAGCGATGCGCTTTGTTTAGCGCCGACTCGTAAAAAAACTATATCCACTAAATCACAAGAGTCTCGAAAATAGCGTTTATTTTGTTATTCTTTTCGCGCCATTTGTAGACAACTTTTTAGGGTTTAATCCGTGAAAGCAAAAGAGCAAACACCCCTACAGCGCGAACTACCATTCGCCATCGTACATGGGGAGGAAATCTCATCCCCGCCCGAAGACCTTTATATTCCACCCAATGCCTTGGAAGTTTTTCTCGATGAGACCTTCGAAGGCCCACTTGATTTATTGCTTTATCTAATCCGTCGGCAAAACCTTGATATTTTAGATATACCCATTGCTGAGATCACCACACAGTATATGGAATACGTTGAACTCATGCGTAATATCAACCTTGATCTTGCCGCAGAATATCTAGTGATGGCGGCGATGCTGGCAGAAATAAAATCACGCATGTTGTTGCCACGCCATGAGGAGATTGAAGACGAAGAAGATCCGCGAGCCGAACTGATTAAACGCTTACAAGAATATGAACGCTTTAAACAAGCCGCCACTGAAATTGATGAAATGCCGCATTTAGGGCGTGATCAATTTCCCGTCGAGGTCGCTGTCATTCGTGAGAATAAAGAAAAGCCAGAACCTGAAGTCGATATGAAGGAACTATTGCTAGCCTTTCAAGCCATACTTAAACGCACCGACATGAAAAGGCATCACAATATTGATCGTGAGGAAATCTCCATTCGAGAAAAAATGACCAGCGTTTTATCACAACTTAAAGGCGATGAGTTTGTAGAGTTTAGCCAGCTATTCAGTTTGAAAGAAGGACGTTTAGGTGTTGTTGTTACGCTTATGGCGGTACTTGAATTACTCAAACTCAAAGTTATTGATATGGTACAAGCCGAAGCTTTTTCACCTATTTATTTGAAACCTGTTTGAACTCGAAGCACCTTACTTAGGTTCATACGAATACCTTATCAATAATATTTTAATTATTCTATATTTTTCAAAAGCGAAAATTCTTTTTGGGCGCTATCACTGATGTAAAGCTTAAAGGGCCAGCCGGTTATCACTAGTATTTTCCCGTTTACAAGGTCGCTTCCCGTTTACAAGGTCGCGGGGGGG
>Ga0256839_1000255_pt1 | contig 69682 bp, 43 predicted proteins | sample 354166metaG_FD_185968 | JGI IMG/M metagenome (GOLD analysis project Ga0256839, IMG submission 185968) | Hydrothermal vent microbial communities from Mid Atlantic Ridge, Atlantic Ocean - 354-166 | ecosystem: Environmental > Aquatic > Marine > Hydrothermal vents | place: Atlantic Ocean: Mid...
CCCTTTGAGACAAGGGGTGTTTATTATTTATCTGGGAAGGTGAATTTACTTTATCCTGTCCCGCGTCAGGGTTATTGAAAGTATCCACTGATATATTATTTTCACTGCGAGAAATAACCGTAGCGATGACCGTATCTCCTGTAACATTTACTACTGTGCGTAGCATATCCAGTATACGATCCACTCCCAGAATCAAGGCAATAGACTCTACAGGTAATCCAATCTGGATGAATATCATCGCCAACATTGCCAGACCAAGGCCGGGTACCCCCGCAGTACCAATGGATGCTAATACTGTCATACTAATGACAGCAAGATAATCTATGATGCCAAGTTCTATCCCATAAATATTTGCAATAAACACCGTCGCGACACCATGAGTAATGGCTGTTCCATCCATGTTTGATGTTGCTCCTAATGGAATGACAAACGAAGCGGTTTTATTGTCAATGCCGAGACATTTTTCTGCGGTACGTTGCGTAACAGGAATGGTGGCATTTGAGCTTGCAGTACTAAATGCACATATTTGCACCGCGCGAATTTTTTTCATCAAAATTTTGGGGCTTAATTGACTGGCTACTTTTAGCAATATCATCAGCGTTCCCGTTGCATGAAGAATCAATATAATAGCGACAAGGGAAACATAATTAATCATGGGTAAAATTAACCCTGGTCCCAATTCGGAAAACGTTTTTGCCATCAGTGCAAATATGCCAACAGGTGCCATTTTCATTACTACAGCGACAACCTGCATCATTATTTCATTCATCGTTTTGGAATATTCAATGATGGGTTGACCCCATTTTCCCGTTATTAATATGCCAATGGAAAATAAAATAGTGAAAAAAATTATTTGCAACATATTTCCTTCAGTATAAGCGGCTATAGGATTGTTGGGTATTAAATCAATAAGAATCTGTGTCCAGGACGGTGTGATTGGAGGAGGTGATGTGTTGTGGGTTATTTGAGTCATATCGAATCCCTGTCCGGGTTCGATGATAACTGCCAGAGTAATAGCCAGAGACGTTGCCAAGATGGTGGTCAGAATAAATAATAGAAATGATTTGCTGCCTATGCGTCCCAATATTCCAATATCTCCTATACCACAAACGCCAGAAATAAGAGAAAACGTCAATAGTGGCACTACCAGCATTTTTAACACACTAATAAAAATACTGCCTACGATATGAAAAACCCCATTGACCAGGTATTCCTGGATAAATGCAACGTCACTGGCGAATGCTTTAATTAAACTGCCGATGACCAATCCAAAGACCATCCATATCACAATTCTGGTTGTCATGCTCATTTGGCAGTGCCTTCCTTTTCCGGTTCTGGATCGACCATTGGGTTTTGGTATGATGCCGGAGCAGACATTACGCTGGATGGCAGGCATTCACTATTTTGATCGTGCAGCATTTTGGGAAATAAAAGGCATAAATAAACCCAAGGTTTTTGCTCGGTTTCTTTGGGTTGTTATTATGTTCAGCGTTGATCGGGAATTTTTTTGTTCGAGGGACGTGTTAACACTTATTTTTGATAATCCTGTTGTGTCTGAAAAATCGTCGGATAAGGTGAGGGCAAAGGAGTGCGCGCCTGCCTCCCGTGAGCGTGCAACGGGACAAAATAACTGAGATTTCGCCCACCTTGTCTCTTCAGCGGGCAGGATCTAAATACCCTTCCTGCTTTTTGCCGAATGATTTGGAAACGACCAACACCGCTCCACGCACAACTTGAACCTGCTATGGCGGCTGATGGGCATCACCCGCCAGCCGATGTCTGGCAATGATTGAGACTGTACGCAGAAGCCCATCACTCAGGGAGCTGCTTGCCGAAGGTAGACTGAGTCTAATTATTGCCGGGTGTCCTGCTCATAAAATTGCGCGTGTCCTCGCGTTTCCCTAAAATGCACGGAGTTCAGGGTTTGCTGGTCCAGGCGGAGTCGTACGTCGCAGGTTTGCGTCCGACAGAATGCTTTTGGGATCTCAAGTGTCGCGTTCATGCGCGTATAATCAGTTTACAAATTTGCGCAGGAAGCGAATATAACATGCTAATAATGTCTCTTCGTGTCGCCCCGGCGACCGCCGGTCCGGTCCGGGAATTTTTTTTACCATCATTTTTTGTCCTCGTTTACGGTGCTGGGCGAGGGCTTGAGCAATGATCAGAAGGCTTAAACACATCCTCACACGGGTATTTCTTCACAGGATTGCTGCCGCTGACCGTAAGGAATTTGCACGCCGAGGGCTGGATTTGCGCGGGCTTGCTCCTTCCCACTGGGATTTAAGTATTAATGATGCAGGTCACCTGGAAGCGCAAGGCTGTGACCTGGTTTCCCTTGCCAGAGAATATGGCGCACCGTTGTATGTGGTGGATGGGGAGAGACTGGCCCGCAATTATCGTGCTTTTTACGATGCGTTTGCTGATCACTATCCCAAGGTGGTGATTGGTACCTCCTACAAGACCAACCCGTTGCCACAGGTCATTAGTGCATTGCATGAATGTGGTGCCTGCGCGGAAGTTATTTCCCATTTTGAACTTTGGCTGGCGCTGAGGCTGGGTGTGCCTGGGCCTTCCATCATTGTTAATGGTCCCGGTAAAACCCGTGAGGGAGTGGAACTGGCCGTTTCCAATCAGGCCAAAATTATCAATATTGATGGTTTGCACGAAATCGAGTGGATTGCGGATCTGGCGAAGCAGTATGGTCATCGCCAGCGGGTCGGTGTGCGGGTAGTGACATCGGTGGGGTGGTCAGCGCAGTTTGGCCTGGGCATCGACAATGGTGATGCGTTGAAGGCATTTCAGCAATTATGTCAGCACGAACAGCTTGAACCTTGTGGCATACATGTACATCTGGGTACCGGGATTCGCGATATAGAAATCTACCTGACGGCGATAAAAGAAGTATTGGAATTTGCCCGTGTGCTGAAACGTGACCTTGATATTGATATTCGCTATTTTGATTTTGGCGGCGGTTTTGGTGTGCCCACTGTCCGGGAATTTTCCGGCGTGGATATGATGATGCGAAACAATGACATGCCGGTGCGGCCCTTGGACACAGAGGCCTGCCCCAATATCTCGGAGTACGGGAAAGCCATTTCCCGGTTGATGAGTCAGTATTATTCTTTGACTGACCCTGATGCGCCCACCCTGATATTTGAACCGGGACGCGCCATTACCAGCAGTGCGCAGATTTTGTTGCTGGAAGTACTGGCCACCAAAGCTGGCGCTAATAACGTCACCAATATTATCGCCAATGGCGGAAAAAATATCGCTATGCCAACGGGCTACGAATATCACGAGTTGTTTGTGGCCTCAAAAATGAGTGCGCCGCGTAGTGGACGTTGCAGTGTATTTGGCCCCCTGTGTCATCCCGGCGATATACTTTTCAAGCTAAAAGAACTGCCTGCCGTTAACGCGGGCGATATTTTGGCGATCATGGATGCCGGCGCTTATTTTGTGCCGAACCAGATGAATTTTTCCAATCCGCGACCCTCGGCGGTCATGTTGCAGGGAGGCAAGGCGGAGTTGATTCGTGAGCGGGAAAGTTTCGAGGACATCATTTCCCTGGATCAGTTACAAACTGAAGCCAGTCAGGGTGATTCTGCGGTGGTCAATCAATGATTTGCAGGGCTGACTGACGTGGAAGACCTGTTATTTCTCACTCATCGCATTCCTTATCCTCCCAACAAGGGTGATAAGATTCGTTCATTTAATCTGCTCAAACAGCTGGTCAAAGATTATCGGGTACATCTTGGCACATTTATTGATGACCCTGTTGACTGGCAATATGTTGCCGAACTGGACAAACTTTGCGGGGAGACCTGTTATGAGGGGCTGAATCCGCTTTTTGCCAAATTGCGCAGTACCCGGGGTTTTCTCACGGGCGAGGCGTTGACGGTGCCTTACTATCAGAATGCACGCATGCGCAACTGGGTGGATGCGACCCTGCGTGAGCATGCCATAAAAAGGGTGCTGGTTTTTTCTTCGGCGATGTGTCAGTACCTGTTACAGGACAGTACCAGTCATATTCGCCGTGTGGTCGATTTTGTCGATATTGATTCCGATAAATGGCAGCAATACAGCGAGTCGTTAAAATGGCCCATGAGCTGGTTGTACAAACGTGAAAGCAAAACCCTGCTGACATTTGAGCGCCGTGTGGCCCGACAGTTTGATGCCTCAATTTTTGTATCGCAGACTGAATCGGACATGTTCAAAAAACTGGCACCGGAAAGCGCCTCCCGGGTGAGTTATATCGAAAACGGTGTTGATGCCGACTATTTTTCCCAAAATCAACGTCTGCAAAACCCCTATGCACCGGGGGAGCGGGTATTGGTGTTTACAGGGGCAATGGATTATTGGGCCAATGCCGATGCGGTTGTGTGGTTTGCGCAAACGGTGTTCCCAAAGATTCTTCAACGGGTGCCTGATGCACGGTTTTATATTGTCGGGGGACGCCCTGGCGAGGGGGTCAAAAAACTGGGTGCGGGGGCCGGTGTTCATGTGACAGGCTCTGTCAAAGATATTCGCCCTTATCTGGCTCACGCACAGGCTGCCGTTGCCCCGTTAAGAATTGCACGAGGTGTGCAAAACAAGGTGCTGGAGGCAATGGCCATGGAAAAACCCGTGCTGGCAACCTCGGCGGCACTGGATGGTATTGTGGGCTGTCCGGCACTGGAAACGCTGAGAGCGGATGAGCCGGAAGAGATGGTAAACAAGGCTGTTGACTTATTGACGACAGACCGTGGTGAGGCATTGGGTAAAGCGGGCCGTTCCTGTATTACTGAACATTACGACTGGACTCGCAACCTCAGTCGAATAGAACAGTTGTTGGAAAATACCGGCGACAGCAGTACAGGGGCGGAAAACCGATGAGTGGTACGAATCCGCTAACACAGGAAACCACAAAAAATGCTGGTGACGATGACGGTATCGTTTCGACAAAAATGCCTGTTGTGAGTGCGGACGCCCACCATAAAAATGACCACTGGCGAAATGCCCTGATCTCTTTTGGCGTGCTTTTGTTGGTGACGCTAATCCTGTATTGGGAGACCGCTGCCTCCATTGTGGCGATCTGGATACGCTCAGAAACCTATGCCCATGGATTTTTGATATTGCCAATCAGCATTTATCTTGTGTGGCAACGCCGGAAACAGTTGCGCCAGATGGTGCCTGTACCAAACTTGATGGCATTGCCGGTATTGGCCGTTGCTCTCTTGTTATGGTTAGCGGCGTGGGTTGCAGAAGTTCAACTCATACAGCAACTGGTTTTTGTTGGCCTCATTCCCCTTTTGGTGGTGCTGCTGTTTGGCAATGCTGTGGCAAGGGCAATGATGTTTCCCCTTGGCTATTTGATTTTTGCAGTACCCTTTGGTGAATTTCTGGTTGCGCCATTACAGGATCAAACGGCATGGTTCGCCGTGCAGGCGTTGATATTGAGCGGGATACCTGTCTATTGGGAAGGGCTTTACCTCACCATTCCCGGCGGGCATTTTGTGGTGGCCGAAGGCTGTAGCGGTATTCGTTATCTGATTGCCTCCATTGCGCTCAGCAGCATTTATGCCTACATGACTTATCGCAGTTACTGGAAACGTACCGGTTTTATTTTATTGGGTATCATTGTGCCTATCGTTGCCAATGGCATACGTGCCTACGGCATTGTGCTGATCGCTTATCTCAGCGATATGCGTATTGCCACCGGAGTGGATCATATCCTCTACGGCTGGGTTTTTTTCGGCATCGTTATGTTGTTGCTCTTCTGGTTTGGGTCTTTCTGGCGTGAGGAACCCATTGATGATTCCAATGTTCTGAAAAAACCACAAACCGGCCCCGTTGTACCGTCATCAAATAATTATCGAATGATGATTGCTTCAGCTTTTGCCATTGTTTTTCTTGCAGGTGGTACTTACGCCAGCAGCTTGTTGAGCGATTCATCCGCTGGCACAGGGCAGGAGGTGCGTCTTGAACTGCCGGAATCATCGGGTGTATGGGCGGGACCAACTGCCAGTGACGATACCTGGCAACCCAGTTATACCGGTGCAGACAAGACTATTTACCGGCAATATCAAAACCAGGCTGAAACGGTTTATTTTTATGTTGCCTACTACGGAAACCAGGATAATGGCAAGGAACTGGTCGGCTCTCTTAACCGGGTGTATGACCAGGAACAGTGGCGTCGTGTGCAGGATAATAGTATCTCCGTCACCATGCTGTCTGGAAAAAGTGTTTCTGTCGCAGAAACGGATATTCGCTCTGCGGACAAACGTCGCATCGTCTGGCACTGGTACAACATTAATGGTGCGGTTACGGCCAGCCGCGTGAAGGCCAAAATGCTGGAATCATGGGAGCGCCTGAGAAATCACAAGGTTGATGCGATGTTAGTGGTGGTTGCAAGGGACTACACGATAGATCCGCAAGAAGCGCGTGATGATTTAAAGGATTTTCTTGCGAATGTAGGCGCTGATATTGTTGTGGTAAATGAGAATACTGACACTGCAAAAGTCAATATTGTTGCGCCGGATCAACAATGACAAAATCGCGTTCCGTCAACATTGGAGAAACCGGCGAAGACATGAAGGCTCAGCATACTTCGGCTGTACGAACTCCTCTTGTTGCGCATATTATTTTTCGCCTGGATGTGGGAGGGTTGGAAAACGGTCTTGTCAACCTGATCAACCGGACACCCCCTGGGCGTTATCGGCATGCCGTGATCTGCCTGACCGAATATACCGATTTTAAACAGCGTATTCTGAGTGACGATGTGCCGTTTTTTGCGCTGCACAAGCGTGAAGGTATCGATTACAAAATGTACCTTGATTTATGGAAATTACTGCGTAAATTGCGTCCCGATATTGTTCATACCCGAAATCTGGCAGCGATGGAAGGACTGGCCCCCGCGTTGTTGGCGGGTGTACGCTGCCGTGTTCATGGAGAACACGGCCGGGAAATGGACCTCAATAGCAGTGAGTGGAAATACGCATTGTTACGGCGACTTTTTCGTCCGCTGGTACACAAATACATTCCGCTTTCCCAGGATCTTGAAACCTGGTTGCGTGATAGCATTGGAGTGCCGGACAAAAAAATGGCGCAGATATACAATGGCGTTTCGTTGGACACATTTTCTCCTGCTGTGCCTGCGCGCGAAAACCTTCCTCTGGAAAATTTTGCTGCGGCTGATTGTCTGGTCATCGGTACGGTCGGTCGGTTGGCGGCTATCAAGGATCAGGCTAACCTGGCCCGGGCTTTTGTGAAACTACTTGATGTTGTACCCGACGGACGAAAAAAATTGCGTCTGGTTATTATTGGAGATGGTCCCTTGAAGGCGGAAGTGTTGGATATTCTGGAAAAAGCCAATGCTGCCGATCTGGCCTGGTTGCCGGGTTCTCTGGATAATGTCCCCCAGCTCATGCGGTGTTTCGATGTGTTTGTTCTGCCGTCGAAATCAGAAGGTATTTCCAATACGATTCTGGAGGCCATGGCCACTGGACTTCCGGTGGTGGCGACCCGTGTTGGCGGGAATCCCGAGCTGGTGGAAGAAGGGATAACAGGGGAACTGGTTCCGGCGGAAAACCCGGCTGCGTTGGCAATGGCACTACAGAGCTACATCGATGATAAAACCAAACAACAAAAGCAAGGACGCGCAGGACGGGCGCGTGTGGAACAACAGTTTTCTATCGAAAACATGGTGAACGAATATCTCACTGTCTATAGTGATCTGCTGGCCGTAAAACATTGAATACCGCTATTTAATATAATCGTAATCACTCAGCTTGGCTTTTAGAAGTGTGTAACATTATCAAACCAAGTGTTGTAAACGCAAAGGGCGCAGAGACGCAAAGAGCGCAAAGAAAAACAGCATATATTTTGCGTTCTTTGCGCCTTCGCGAACTTTGCGTTAAATACCCGGTGATGTTTAACGGTAGTGTGTTTTTGGCGTTTAATTCACATATTTAAAATAATTTTATTGAAAGTAATAAAGGGTTAACGGACAGTTATTGTGTGTGGACTAACAGGCATTTTTGATACGCGTTCAAAGCGCGAAGTGGACCGGGATTTACTGGTGCGTATGAATGAATCACTGTTTCATCGCGGGCCGGATGAAGGTGGTATTCATACTGCGCCGGGTTTAGGCATGGGGCATCGTCGCCTGTCCATTATTGATCGTTCCGGGGGGCAGCAACCTCTGTTTAATGAAGATGGATCAGTGGTTGTGGTGTTCAACGGTGAAATTTACAATTTTGCCGAACTGGCAAAAGAGCTGCGCCAGAAAGGGCACACATTTCGCACACATTCCGATACCGAGGTGATTGTGCATGCCTGGGAGGAATGGGGCGAAGCCTGTGTTGACCGTTTTCGCGGCATGTTTGTTTTTGCGATATGGGACAGTAAACGGGAACAATTGTTTATTGCGCGAGACCGGTTAGGTATCAAACCGCTGTATTATTCAATGCTGTCCAATGGACACTTCATTTTTGGCTCGGAATTGAAAGCGCTTTTACAGCACCCTGACCTTCCTCGCACTATCGAACCAACGGCGGTTGAAGATTATTTTGCTTACGGGTATGTACCCGAGCCTAAAACCATACTTTCCCACGCACATAAATTATCACCCGGATACACGTTGTCCATTACCCGGGATGGGCGTACGCCTGTTTGCAAGCAGTATTGGGATGTGCCTTTCACGCCATTGCCCAAACAGGAAGAAGCGGAATACGCCAAAGAACTTGCTGATCGCATGACCGAAGCGGTGAAAATTCGCATGGTCGCCGAAGTGCCATTAGGGGCATTTCTTTCCGGTGGGCTGGATTCCAGCGCCGTGGTCGCGATGATGGCGGGTTTGTCCGATGATCCGGTCAACACCTGTTCAATTGCCTTTGCTGATCCGCGTTATGACGAATCTGGTTATGCTAATGAAGTCGCGAAACAATACAACACGCAACACACCGTCTGGCAGGTGGACAGCGATGATTTTGATCTGATTGATCGTTTGGCAATGTTGTACGATGAACCGTACGCGGACAGTTCCGCTATTCCCACTTATCGGGTGTGTGAGCTGGCCAGGAAAAAGGTCACAGTGGCACTTTCCGGTGATGGCGGTGATGAAATTCTGGCGGGGTATCGACGTTATCAATGGTTTATGCGCGAGCAGAATCTCCGTGACGTATTCCCTCAGGGTTTTCGCAGTCTGGTGTTTGGCGGTTTGGGGAAGGTGTACCCCAAGGCGCTGTGGGCTCCCCGGGTTTTTCGTGCCAAAGCGTTATTTCAGTCGCTGGCAAAAACGCCCGTCGAAAGCTATTTCGATATTTCCTGTGTGCTGAAGGACTCCCTGCGTCAGCAGCTTTTTTCACCCTCATTCCGATCAGAGCTTCAAGGTTATCATGCGCTCGAGGTGTTAAAAGGGCATGACAAAAATTCACCGGCGGAGCACCCTTTATCAAAGATGCAATATCTGGATATGAAGACCTATCTTCCCGGTGATATCCTGACCAAGGTGGATCGTGTCAGCATGGCGCATGCCCTGGAAGTGCGGGTGCCGTTACTGGACCACAAGGTGGTGGAGTGGGCATCGGGTTTGTCACCGGATCTGAAGCTGCGGGGTAACGACGGAAAATATCTGTTCAAAAAAGCCATGGCACCGCACTTGTCACAGGATCTCATGTATCGGAAAAAACAGGGGTTTGCGGTACCTGTTGCACAATGGTTCCGTGGTCCGCTGCGTGAACGGGTACGGGAATCTGTGTTGAGTGATTGTCTGCTGGATACCGGTATATTTGACCGTCGTTTTCTGACCCGTTTAATTGATGATCATCAATCGGGTTTGCAGGATCACAGTGCGGCCTTGTGGTCGTTGTTTATGTACGAGTCATTTCAGCGTCAGGTTTTGGGCGGAAAATGAAAAACTGCCAGTACGATCAGTTGAACCTGAATATTGCGCCATTCCACGGTAGAATAATCCGGGTGGTATTTTCAGAATATTATAGTGGTCATGAATGAAACCAACGGCAATTAGTTTATTTTGTGGTGCAGGTGGGTGTTCTCTTGGGTTCAAACAAGCGGGCTATTCCATTTTGTATGCAAATGATAAAGATGTTGCCGCAGTTGAGACTTATAAAAAAAATTTTCCTGGAACCTTATGTAGCCATGAAGATATTAATAATCTGGATTTCAAGGAAGTGATGACTGCTGTCGGTTTACAGTCTGGAGAACTTGACATTCTTATTGGTGGCCCACCTTGCCAGGGGTTTTCAACAGCTGGAGCCCGTTTTTGGGATGACCCAAGAAATCACCTGCTTAAAAGCTATGTGCGGGCACTCAAAATAATAAACCCAAAATGGTTTATAATGGAAAACGTTGAAGGATTGCTAACTTCAAATAATGGAAAATATGTGTTTGAAGCTGCCAGTGCGTTTACTGAACTTGGATATGCTATCCGAATTGAAAAAATATATTCTCAAGAATATGGCGTTCCTCAAAGACGAAAACGAGTGCTGATTGTTGGTAATCAACTTGGTCATGATTTTAAAGTGCCTGAACCAACCTTAAAAGTGTCTGGCCAGATTTTCAGAAATTCTGATGTTACGATCAGTCATGCCATAAGCAGTCTTCCTTCTGCAACAAGTAATAAGTTTCATGTTTTAAAACCTTTGAATGTACCGCCAATTGATGATTTTGACTTATTGCTAAGAGGGGACTCAACAGAAATAACGGATCATTATTTTTCGGAAGTCAAAGGTATTCAGCTGGAAAGAATCGCAGCCTTAAAGCCGGGCCAGACAATGAAGGATTTACCTTTAAAGCTTCAGCATGAATCATTCAAAAAAAGGGCTAACAGACGAGTAGCTGATGGCACGCCAACGGAAAAACGAGGTGGCGCACCTTCAGGCTTAAAGAAATTACATGCCAACGAACCGTGTTTAACGATAACGAGTGCAGCCACGCGGGAACTTATCCATCCTGTTGAAGATCGTCCTTTGACTATTCGAGAATCAGCGCGCATACAGACTTTCCCGGATAGTTTCAGTTTTTGTGGCAATGCATCACAGAAAATACAGCAGGTGGGTAATGCAATTCCACCGCTATTGGCACGCATATTTGCCGAACACATCAAGGATGATTACGGTTTTAATACCAAATCCACAGGCCCCGGAAAAATACTTGGGTTTTCGCTCACAAAAGCAGGTGCAATGAGCCCGGCCCTTAAACGAACAGAGCTGTTGTTAAGAAGGCTTTCAAGTAATAACAAGGACCAGCAGGGAAACCTGTTCGAATAACAATATGTCTGGCACAGCTTTTATTAGAAATCTGTATTCAAAATGTAAAATGCACGGCTCAGGTGGTGCTCAGGTGGTTCTGTCAGACAGTGAACTGTTATCTTTAATTTCAATCGCAATAAACGATTTGGGTTGGTCGTTTGAGGGCGCTGATATAAATGCCATTACATTACCTGATGATGCATACTATCGAATACCTTTAAGCTGGTTTGATGAGCAAAAATATAATGATATTACACCTGAGTTAATCCTTGATTCTTTAGCATTATGTTTTAATAAGGATAATGACTTTGGGTTGTTTATTGAAAACCTTTCAGCCTTGCACCGTCGTCGAATTAAATACAGAAGAATTCTTTCTTTTCAACCAGTGCCTGATATGGACCAAATTGGCCCCAGAGTCCTTTTGGAATATGGAGAGTGTCATACTGCTCTTCTTGCTAACTGGATGGTTTGGCGTAAATGGATTTATGATATAGACAATCGTTCTGCACAGGAAACAGGCTATTTATTTGAGCCAATTCTGGCGAGTTGTCTCGGCGGTGAGCCTGTTGGGGCAAGAAACTCTCCCGTTAAAAGACTTGACTCTGATGGTCAGCCGATAAATAAAGGTCGGCAAATTGATTGTTTCGTTCCAGCCAGCAATCGCACCTATGAACTTAAGCTGCGCGTTACCATTGCGGCTAGCGGACAAGGTAGATTCAGCGAAGAACTTTCATTTCCTGTTGAAAGTCAGGCGGCAGGGTTTATACCTGTATTATTAGTTTTAGATCCAACGCCATCGGACAGGTTGACTGAGCTGTCAAATAAATTTATGCAATGCGGTGGTGCATTCTATCATGGTGAAGAAGCATGGAACCATATCGAGGAAGAAGCAGGGGATGTGATTTCTGTTTTCATAGAAAATTATATTAAACCGGTAATACAAAGCATAGAAGACATTGAAATACCATTGCCGCAATCGATTAATCTACGCTGGTCAGAAAAAACCATCGAGATTTCAAATGAAGAACATAATTATATAATTGCTCGGGCATAAGTGCTAATGAATTTGGCGTATATATGTGCCACTGAAAAATCGGGATTTAGTCAGCGATGAAAATATTACACGTACTGGATCATTCCATTCCGCTTCATAGTGGGTACACTTTTCGTACAGCGGCGATTTTGCGTCAGCAGCATGCCATGGGCTGGGAAACATTCCATCTCACCAGCCCAAAGCATTATCTGGATTCGCCTGCGGAAGAGGATATCGATGGGTTGCATTTTTATCGCACGCCTCCGGTTTCCAGCTGGCTGGCAAAACTGCCCATACTGAATCAGCTGGCGATTATTCCGGCGCTGACCTGTCGGCTGGAGAAAGTGTTGGCCGAGGTGAAACCGGATATCCTGCATGCACATTCTCCGGCATTAAACGGTATTGCCGCGTTACGGGCGGGGCGTCGTTTGGGCATTCCAGTGGTTTATGAGGTGCGTGCGTTTTGGGAGGATGCCGCCGTTGATCATGGTACTTCAAGTGAGGGTGGCCTCCGCTATCGTTTGACGCGCGCCATGGAAACGCATGTGTTACGACGGGCCAATGCCGTTACGACTATTTGTGAGGGTTTGCGAGGCGATATCGCTAACCGGGGGGTTGCAGAAAACCGTATTACGGTGATCCCCAATGCGGTGGATGCAGAAAAATTTGAAGTGGGTGGTGTGGCGGACCCCGCACTGTTGAGTGAACTTGGACTTGAGGGAAAACAGGTGCTGGGTTTCATCGGTTCTTTTTATGCCTATGAAGGGCTTCCCTTATTGGTGGAGGCCATGCCCGGAATATTAAAAACAAATCCGGATGCGCGCCTGCTGCTGGTTGGTGGTGGGCCGCAGGATGAACAGTTGCGCAAGCAGGTGAAGGATCTGGGGCTGGATCAGCAGGTTATCTTCACTGGCCGGGTTCCCCATGAGCAGGTGCAGCGTTATTACAATCTGGTGGATATTTTTGTTTATCCACGTCTTTCCATGCGCCTGACAGATCTGGTTACGCCACTAAAACCGCTGGAAGCGATGGCGCAGGGACGCATTGTGTTGGCATCCGATGTTGGGGGGCACAAAGAATTAATTGTCGATGGAAAAACGGGGTGTTTGTTTCGTGCAGGTGACGCCGGTGCGCTTGCCGATGCCGCTATTGAATTGTTTGATCAACGCGAGCATTGGGCTGATTTACGCAAGGCCGGGCGCGAATTTGTGGACCGGGAACGGAACTGGCCTGTCAGTGTGGCACGCTATCGTGATGTTTACGCCATGGCGATGGCAGGTCAATAGCCGTGTCCCCCAGTCATTCAGAAGATAAAAAAGCGCATGATATGACGGGGCTGAATGTGGTGATGGCGGGTCCGCTGCCACCAGCTATTGGTGGCATGGCAACGGTTATTGGTGATATCAGTCAGTCCAGCCTTGCTGACCGGGTGGCACTTGTGCCGTTCAATACAGCAAAGCAAACCTCCGAAGGACGGTCCCTGTTAACGGGCATGGTTGCCCGTGTCAGTTTGTGGAAGCGCTGGGCATCCGCATTGCGTGGCAAAGGCCCGACTGTCGCGCATATTCATACCTGTAGCGGGCTGACCTATTTTCTGGACGGGACATTGTTGATTATTGCGCGGTTATTGGCACAACCGGTGGTATTGCACATTCATGGTGCCCGTTTTGACCATTTTTTGGATGAATTGCCTGCGCCGCTATTGTTTCTCGCCAGATGGCTGGCACGTCGGGCCAACCGGGTGGTGGTGTTGTCGAAGACCTGGCAGGAAACCCTGACGGACAGACTGCCCGGCGCGCAATTACGTGTTATTGCCAATGGTGTTCCTGTGCGTGATGAGCCGGTGGAAACAGAAAATGCGACGCAAACCGTGTTTATTTTATTTCTCGGCAATTTGTCGCAACGCAAGGGTGTGTGGGAATTGATTGATGCCATGCGTGCCGTTCCGCTCGAGGCCACGCTGGCCTTGGTGGGCGGGGAAGATGACCCGGGTATTTCAGATGCAGCGCAGGCCCGTATTAACGAGGCGGGCATGACGGATCGCGTCAAGCTGATTGGACCGGCCTATGGCGAGGATAAACACCGTTGGCTGGAAAAAGCCGATATTTTTGTGCTGCCCTCACATGCGGAAGGTTTGCCCATTGCCCTGCTTGAAGCAATGGGCGGAGGTATCCCGGCGGTAGTGACGGCGGTGGGGGCAATGCCCACGGTCATCGATGACGGGGTTCAGGGGAAAGTGGTACTGCCGGGTGATGTTGATGCCTTGTCTGCCGCATTAACGGCGCTGGTTAATGATCAGGCGTTACGACGGACGATGGGAGAAGCGGCTCGCAAACGCTGTCTTGCCGATTATGGTGTAGAGCGTAGCGCGGAAAATTATCTGCGTTTGTATGCAGAAATAGTCAGTATTGAGAAATAAACCAGCGGTACCGGCACGCTGAGTGTTGTTAACGCAGAGGAAACAAAAAAATAAGGCTTTGTGGTCATAACAACGAAAAAGAAGGCCGGGGAATAGATAAAAAATGGTAAAATACGGCACTTATCTATTTATGTCTTGCATATTCTGCACGACGACAAACTCACACTGATATGAAAAACCTGTACACCTCATTAATATCCGGTGCCGTATTTCCCTTGCACGAAAAGCTGAAGGGACATACCACCGTCAGCGTCAAAAAGGCCATGGAAAACAGTCAGTGGTGGTCTCGCGAAGCATTGGAAACGTACCGTGTGCAGCGTTTGCAGGCCTTTCTTTCCCAGGTTTATGCGCATGTACCTTATTACCGGTCCCTGTTTGACGGGCTTGGGTTTGATGTTTCATCGGTGAAATCCGTTACTGATCTTCAGCAGTTGCCTTTTCTGGACAAAAAGCTGATCAAAGACAATCAGCAGGATTTAAAAGCGGATAATGCGACTCAGCTTTCACAATTCAATACAGGCGGGTCATCTGGAGAACCGCTGGTCTTTTTTATTGGACATTCCCGCGTGAGTCACGATGTTGCCGCCAAGTGGCGTGCGACACGCTGGTGGGATGTGGATATTGGTGACAGGGAAATTGTACTCTGGGGCTCACCGATTGAACTGGGTGCCCAGGACCGGTTTCGTTTGTTGCGTGACCGCATGTTCAGGTCAACATTACTGCCTGCTTTTGAAATGTCTGAAACTCACTTGAATGAGTTTATCGCTGCCATTCGTTCCATACGTCCGCGCATGTTGTTCGGTTATCCATCGGTACTGGCGCACATTGCCCAGCATGCAGAAAGCAAGGGTTTGCCGTTAGACGATCTTGGCATCAACGTCGCTTTTGTGACGTCAGAGCGATTGTATCCGGAGCAACGGGAAAAAATTGAACGCAGTTTCGGTTGCAAGGTGGCCAATGGTTACGGTGGGCGTGATGCTGGTTTTATCGCTCACGAATGTCCCGAAGGGGGCATGCACATCACCGCAGAAGACATCATCGTTGAGATCGTAGACTCGCAGGGCAACGTTGTGCCGGATGGCGAAAGCGGTGAAGTGGTTATTACTCATCTGTTCACCGATGACTTTCCCTTTATTCGCTATCGTACCGGCGATGTGGCTTCGTTGAGTACAGAAACCTGTTCATGTGGGCGTGGATTGCCCATGCTCAAGGAAATTCACGGCAGAACCACTGATTTTATTATTGCTGCCGATGGCACCGTGATGCACGGGTTGGCACTGATTTATGTATTACGTGAAATAGAAGCCATAACGTCATTTAAAATTATTCAGGAAACCCTGGAATGGACGCGTGTGGAAGTGGTGGGTGATGAACACTTTTCAGAACAGCATGTTGCAACTATCAGATCCGGTTTTAAACAACGTCTTGGCGAGAATGTCAGCATTGATGTGGAAAGGGTGGAAAAAATAAAACCGGAGCGATCAGGAAAATATCGTTATGTTATCAGCAAGGTTGCGGTGACATAGGTGTGTGATTTGACGTGAAATACGGTTATTGATTTGATAAGCGGAGCATGAAATTGGGATTTGGAAAAAAACTGCGTGGTGCGGCTATATTTCTGGTGGTCGTTGTGTTGGCGCTGGTGGGCGGATTTGCGGCTGAACACTATTTATCAAAAGATATTTCGCTGGCTGATGTGGCCTGGGAAGGGCCGGTATCGGGTGAGAATCGTTACGTGTTTTACCCCCGGTATTTACCGGAGAACTGTGAGGAAAAGCTGGCAGCCCTTGATAAGGGGGAACTGAAACTGGATAGCACTGCGTCGAGGGGCATTGGCCTGAACCCGGAATGGGATCTGGGTGACAATGTCTCCGGGTACTCCTATTTTTATCTTCATTCTTTGCGGTTTACTGCATGCCTCATCAAAGCGGGAGGTGAGGGAGATATTGTGCGTATGTCTCAGGCAGACAGCATCTTGCGCAGTTGGTTGGCAGGCAATCCACAGGATGCTCCTGCCTCTGACTGGGCATGGACCGAACATGCGACATCCTGGCGTTCTATTGCATTTTCCTGGTTTTTGCTGACAGCGCAACGGGTGAATTATCTTGATGCGGATAATATTGCGATGTTTAGCGATGCGATTGCCGAGCATGCGGCATTTGCCCGGCGGCCTTCGATTTACCGGCCTGATCATAATCATGGGTTGAATAATGCGCTTGCCCTGCTGGCGCTGGCCACGGTAGAGACTGACTCCCGGTTGCAACGTGAGTTATTGCAGCTGGGGTTTTCCCGGGCTGAACAGCAAATGGCGGATAATGTTTCCGCTGACGGTATTCATCTTGAACAATCCGGTTTTTATCATTTTTATACGCTTCATTCATTTCTCGAAATACTGCGTGTTGCCCGGAATATTGGTTGGCCTATCTCCGACCGGTATCAACAAAAACTCGCGCACATGATTACGGCTGGCCTCTACATGGCAGGGGCGGATGGTGAAGTGGACGGCATGCCTTACAGCAAACCGGGAGAAGAGATGACCGTGTTGTTTGATATGAACCCGGATCTTGTGCGTAACGGCCATCTGCTCGATACAAAGGGCAATGTGATCGATACTTCCCCGCGCAAACGACTGGGTGTTTTTGCAGAGGGCGGATACAGTTTTTTTGTGGCGGAACAAAAAGACGATATTGAGATAGTCTTTCATACACGTATTCTGGAAGCCCCGCATGCTCTCCGGGATGCGCTGGGAATCAGCGTGCGTAATGGTGATGGGGTATTAATACCGTTTACGTCCACCATGTATACATCGGAGAATTATCGCCACTGGCGGGAATATTTCTCAAGTTCGGCTTCGCATAATGGCGTGACGGTGGAAGGCGTGGAGCAAGTGCCGCTGAGTCGTCGTCGTGAAGGTTTACCCGCCCTGCTAGCAGATTCCTGGAAACTGAATGCTATTGTGGAATCAGCAGGGCTTGGGGACTGGTTTGCGGGATTCCGGCGGCGGCATCAGCTCGACCGGCTAAGTCTTCAGGAGCGTGCGGTGCCCAGCGGAGGACTTGTTCTGAATTCCGGCAGCAAAGGCATTGTGGATTATGTTACAGCAGAGCACACAACTTATGAGGGTGTCAAACAGACACGGACAGTGGTTAAAGTAGGGGCAGGTTTGTTGTTGGTTTGGGATCGTCTTCGTGGTGACACGGTGAATCGTTATACCCAGCAGTTTCATTTTTTACCTGACAGCTCCGTTGAGCTGAAAGGGAGAGCCGGGATTATTAAAAGAAACGGGAAAGTGATTGCCCGGGCACAGCAATTGATGCCGGTTGAGACACAGGTGTGCAAGGGCCAGGAACAACCCGCTCCTTGTGGCTGGTACACTGATTCGCCTTTTTTGCCTCATGCCACGCCGGTTTTAATGCATTCAGCGAATGATGCGCAGGTGGAGTTTTTATGGGTATTGCAATCCGGAGAGGCGGCCTTAACAGCGCTCCGAAAAGATGACGGCAACGGCGATGCCCGCAGAATACAGGTTGATGTGAATGGTTCACAATACACGATAGAATTGACGGACCGGGGAGTGAGCGCCGAACTTGCAGCAGCTTCGTGAATGTGAAGAAAAACCGCCGTCCTTTGATATGAAAACAAACAATACCGCTCACCCGCCCCAACTGGACATTGTTGCTATGGCTCCCAATGCGTGGGATGGGCCGTGGATGAATCGGCAGCAGCTGCTTTCACGGCTGGGAAGCCAGCACAATATTGTTTATACCAACGGCTTGTGGAGTGTGTGGGACAGAGATCAGGCAGCGTGGAAAGCAGCATCGGTCAACGGTGAATTTTGCGCTCAGGATCAGGTGCTGGTGGATCATCCCCCAAAGTTTTTGCTGCGCTGGCCCCGGTTTTCGACGCTTGATCATCTGGCAATCCGTATGGCAATACGCCGTTGGACACGGGCCTGGGGTGTAAAGAAAAATGCTCTTCGAGTTGTCTATTTGTTTCATCCGCAGTTTTACCCCTATGTTAAAAAAATCCAGGCCGATTTTGTGGTTTACCATGCCTATGACATGCTCAGTTTGACGCCTGGGTGGAATCGTGAGTTGGAGGAGCAACAGCAGGCGCTTTTAGCCATGGCCGATCTGGTGCTGGCATCATCGGATATTATTGCTGAAGAGCTTGCGGCAATTAGCGGAAAACCCGTCGAAGTGCTTCCCAATGGTGCGGACTTTACGGCTTTTTGCGGTGCGGCTACAGGAGATTGTCCCGAACCTGATGATCTTGCAAACATTCCCCATCCACGCATTGGCTATGTGGGAAATCTTAATCTCAAGGTTGATTTTCCATTAATTGCTTCACTGGCAAACGGTCAGCAGAACTGGAATTTTGTCTTTGTCGGCGGCAAAGGGAAACTGGATGCCCGCACGCAAGAGGGATTTGATGAGTGTGCCAGGCTAAAAAATGTCTATTTTCTCGGTGCGAAAAACTACCGTGAGATACCGGGTTATGCTGCCAATATGGATGTCAATCTCATGTGTTATCGAGTGGAAGGCGACGTGTGGACCCGTGGTATATATCCATTGAAACTTCATGAATATCTGGCCACAGGAAAGCCGGTTGTCAGTTCCGGTATTCCCAGTGTCGTTCCTTTTGAATCAAATGTTGCCATTGCGCGCACCGCTGATCAGTGGCCGGAATTGATAGAAGCGGCATTGCAGGGCAACGGTGCGGGCAGCACAGAGCAAAGACGCATGGTGGCAAAAGAAAACAGCTGGGATGCGAGAGCAGAGCGGTTGAACGTTTGTTTGACAGATATGCTGAATGATCAATAAAACGTATCTATTTTTTTGATACTGTACTTTTGAGCGTAAATAGTGATGTATCACCGCTTATAACGCCTATGACAGCGAGAGCCTGATAAATGAGAGACATAGCTGTAACGCTTATCGTTTTTGGCGTATTACCCTATATCCTGATGCGACCCCACATTGGCGTGTATGCGTGGTCGTGGATCGGGTATATGGCTCCTCACCGGTTAGGGTGGGGGTTTGCCGCTAGTTTACCTTTTGCTGCACTGATCGGAGCAGCAACATTGGTTGCCCTGTTGTTTTCGAAAGAGCCAAAGCGCATTCCACTGACACCGATAACAGTCACCTTGATATTGTTTTTGGTATGGATGGTGATTACGACAATATTTGCCATTCACCCGGACGAGGCGATGGCGAAATTGTCCAAGGTGCTTAAAATACAATTAATGATTTTTCTTACCTTGATGTTATTCAACCACCGGGAGCGTATTCACGGGTTGGTTTGGGTCATTGTTATTTCATTGGGGTTTTATGGCGTGAAAGGAGGCATTTTCACATTGTTGACCGGTGGACAATTTCACGTCGTCGGGCCTCCCGGCAGTTTTATTGTGGGTAATACCTCGCTGGCACTGGCGCTGGTGATGGTGGTGCCGCTTATGCGTTATTTGTATACCCAGGCAGATAATAAGTGGGTTAAACGTGGGCTTATTGCGGCAATGGGGTTTTCTGCATTGTCGATACTGGGTTCTTATTCCCGGGGAGGGCTGCTTGCTATCGCCGCCATGGGCGCCTTTATGATACTCAAAAGCAAGAAGCGGGGGATGATGATAGTCGTGCTGATTTTAGCTATTCCCGTGGCTGTTGCATTTATGCCGGAGCGTTGGACGGCGCGTATGCAGACGGTGCAAACTTATGAAGAAGATGCTTCTGCCATGGGACGTATCACCGCGTGGCTGTTTGCCATTGAAATGGCAAAGGGCCGGTTTTTAGGAGGAGGTTTTGAGTCTTTTACACCCGCTAACTATCATCTTTATGCCCCCGAGATTGTTGAGATGTTAATGGAAAAGGCAGCCGGGCGTTATCAGGGGGCTCACAGCAGCTATTTTTCAGTGTTGGGAGAGCATGGTTTTGTTGGATTATTCCTTTTTCTGCTATTAGGGTTTGTATCATGGCGTACGGGGTCGTGGGTGACGAAGCATGCGGCTGATTCCGATAGTTTGGCGTGGGCAAAAGAACTTGCGGGAATGATTCAGGTCAGTCTGGTGGGGTTTGCCGTGGGCGGAGCATTTCTCTCGCTGGCTTATTTTGATCTTCTGTATCACTTGATGGCACTGCTGGTTTTGTTGAAGTTACAAGTAGAGCAATCCCTTGCTGCGGGAAATACGGATAGGCAATCGACGTTATCACACGATAACCCGAAAATACCTATGCAACGTAGAGGTGGATATTAATGTCCCGGAAAGACTCTTCAAAAAGCAGTAATTTTGAACGCGGCTGGAAAAAACGCTTTGGCCAATATGCTGATGCACGAGATGACGATGCGGGTATTGCGGGTTGGACGCAAAGCGGACTGGAGACTCGTGTTCGTAACTTTGATGCTTTGTGGGCACCAACCACTGAGGCGCGTTCATGGCTGGATGCCGGCTGTGGTGCGGGCACCTACTCCCGGTTTATGGCGGGCAAGGGAAAGCAGGTTATTGGGCTGGATTATTGTTTTCCTGCTGTGAAAAAGGCATTAAGCCGAAGTTCTGATGGCGTGGGGTGGGGGGTTGCGGATGTCACACGATTACCCATCGCAAATGGAAGCTTTGATGGCGCCATATGTTTTGGTGTTACTCAGGCATTATCAACGTCGAACGACGTGTCCCGGGAGCTGGCCGCCGCAGTGAAACCTGGCGGAGAAATATGGATCGACGCGCTGAACAGTGCCTGCCTGCCACATCTTATTGGTCGATTGAAACGGAAACTTTTGCAGCGTGATATGCATTTGCGTTATGAGTCGCCACGGCAGCTTCGTCGTGCCATGGAAGATGCAGGGATTGTGAAACTAAAACGCTACTGGATTCCGATTTTGCCTTACCGTTTTTGTCGTTATCAATGGTTGTTTGAAACCCGGGTGATGCGCTGGTTATTGCATTCAGTGCCGGTACTCGGCGCACTCTTAAGTCATGGGTTTGTGATAAAAGGATACCGGCAGCAATGAATAATCATTCCATTTTAGAAAATAAAGGAATAAGTAAATGAGAGCACTGGTTCGTGCGGCAAGCGCAATTGTTTCTTCAAAGGGTGCTAATGCCAAATTGCTTATATTACTTTACCATCGAGTACATCCGGTTGCTGATCCACTGCGTCCGGATGATGTGGACGCGGTTGCGTTTGATTGGCAGATGGAAGTTTTGGCACGCTATTTCACGCCATTGGCTCTGGATAATGCTATGGAGCTTCTTCGGCAAGGAAAGTTACCTGCCAATGCAGTCTGCGTCACTTTTGATGACGGTTATGCCGATAACGTTGAGGTGGCGCTACCTATTCTGCAACGCTGGGCTGTACCCGCTACCTTTTTTCTGACCACTGGGTTTTTTGAGCATGGTTGCATGTGGAATGACCGTGTTATTGAATTATTGCGGAAAGTGGATACACCAAAGGTATCTCTATTAAACCTGGGGCTGGGTGAATACGAAATAACATCGATGGACGCGAGACTGCAAATGGTGAATTCGGTGCTTCGTCAATTAAAGCATTTGCCACTTAAGGAAAGAGATCAGCAGGTTCAGCGTCTTGAGAATGAATTGAATAGTGATGTTTCATACTCCCCCATGATGAAAAAAGAGCAGGTGTCGGTATTGCTCAAGGCGGGAATGGGTGTGGGCGCACATACCGTTAATCATCCTATACTTGCGAAAATCAGCCTGGATGAAGCAAGGCAGGAAATTGAGTCAGGGAAACAACAGCTGGAGATGTTGACTGAAAAGGAAGTTACCCTGTTTGCTTATCCCAATGGGGCTCCAGGCAAGGACTATGGTGTGGAGCACGTTGATTTGGTAAAAGCGGCAGGTTTTGATGCTGCTTTTTCAACAGCCTGGGCGGCAGCACAACACACGGACGATTTTATGCAAATGCCGCGTGTGGGATCCTGGGATAATACGCGGTTTCGTTTTTATTTGCGTTTGGTGCGTAACTATCGTATCGGAAATGCAGAGCGTGTAGTTGTGGATGCCGGGTAATATGCCTGTAGCAATTGAACCTGAAATTCGCAGTTGAATGGCCGGGAATTTTTTGGGTGGACTATTACTCGTGTGCCTGAAGCCAAAGCTCAAGCATCATGAACACCCAGATTGCTGTGCCGTAATATGCGGCGTGTTCATCGCGATGTTGACGCGTCAGGTTGTCAATAAATTCAGGGCGAACAAAGTCCCGGCGTTTCAGGTCCGTCAAACTATCCTTTGCGAGTTGCTGTAGCTGGGGGTGGGAGGACAACCAGATGCCAAAGGGCAGCCCAAAACCGTGTTTGCTTTTGCTTTGTACCTGCGGCGGTAAAAAATCACGCAGCGCTTCTTTGAAAAAATAACGCAGCTTCAATCCCTTAACCTTGAAGTCAGGTGGAATGCGGGTTGAAAAGTCAATGAGGTTGTCTTGAAGTAACGGAAACTGTGCATCAACGCCTGCCAGTGAACACATGCGTGTGACCTTGCGAAGATCATTGTCAGCCAATACCTGTTTCCATTCGAGGTAGAGCATGCGATTGATGATGGAATCACTGCGGGTATTCGCGTATCGCTCGCGTTGGAGTTTCTGTGGGTGATCAGTGTCGATTGAGGAAAGAAAATTGTCAGTGAATACTTCTTTGGCGACAATGCGATTGATAAAATTGTAGCTTTCCAAACGATCAGGCAGTGGAATGTTGGCTTGTTCGATATAACTGCGGGCTTTGCGGATGGGCATGATATTTTTGCCACCGGGAAAGGCAAAAACCAAAGGCTCCAGCAGTCGGCTTCGCAGCATTCCCGGTGCGCAGCCATAAAACTCAAAAATCTTTTGTTGCGCGTACCGTTCGTTTCCTCCGAATAATTCGTCACCGCCATCACCGGACAACAGGGTATCGGTACCATCATTTTTTGCCAGCAGTGCGCAAAAATAGGTGGGTACCGCAGAGGCATTTCCAAAAGGCTCATCATAGGCGCTGGCGATACGGGGAATCAAATCACAGACATCTTCCGGTGTGACATAGTATTCATGATGAAGGGTGCCATAAAATTTTGATGATGCACGGGCGTAATCCATTTCATCGTAGCCTTTGGCGGCAAATCCGATGGAATATGTGTTTACCGGTTTTCCCAGTACTTTTCCAAGCATGCCGGATACCGCAGAACTATCCACACCTCCGCTGAGAAATGCGCCGATTGTCCCCGTCGTGTCCGTACAGTTTTTTACTGCCGACTGTAGCTCGCTATAGAGTTCATTTTTGAAACGTGAAAAATCACCGTGTTTGGCATCATTAAAGCGGGGGTTCCAATAGGTCTCTATTTCCAGTTTTCCACGTTTAAAATGTGCGTACTGTCCGGGCAGTAATTTTTGTTGTTCGTGATAGATGGTGCCAGGGCTGGGAACGGCGTGAAAAAACAGATAAGAGAAAATGTGTTGATTGTCGATGGTGGCGTCCATTTCCGGGTGTTGCCGAACGGCATCGGCAGTGGAGCCAAAAACCAGTCCACCCTGCGTTGTTTGTCCGTAACACAGGCGCTGGATTCCTATGCGATCAATGGCCAGTATTGCTTCGTTTTTATTATTGTCAATAATGGTAAGCTCGAAGGAGCCATGCAGATAATTGAGGAGTTTTGGGCCGTGCTGTTGGTAGGCATTCATCAGCGTGGCGGCATGTCCCTGCTCTTGTGCCTGTGCTGAAAAGTTTTCATCCAGCCAGATGGGTTGGCCGATCATTGAAATGATCAGATCGTTGCTTTCGAGAAAATGCAGGCGATCTTCCCTGGCCTGCACAAGCAGTGCTTGCGAACCGGATTTTTTCGTTACAGAATGCGTCACTGGCGCGGGAACCAGTCCGCAGGCCATGGTGTTCAGTAAGGTTGTGGAAGTGTATTTATTACACTCCAGGTTCATCCAGCCACAAATTCCAGTCATTTAAATTGGGTCAACTTTCTTTGGGGGAACGCCTGTCAGTGTCACGTTGGTGAACACTGGAACGAAAGCAGCGGCATTGCTCAGCGCTTTCCGAAACAGCGATTCCTTGAGTATGGTGTCAGTTATTGTTTCTGTTGGTCTTCTTGCTGTAGATGCGCACTTTTTTGTTTTTCGGGGATATCTTTCCATGCCCCGAGTTTTTTCAGTTTGTTTTTTAGTCCGGGGAGAGGGAAACCCATGGAATAAGCGATGTGGGCGTGCTTCAGTGCAGCCGGATAATCATTTCTTTCAATCAGCAGAAGTCCGAGATTATAGTGTATTTCAGAATTGTTCGGTGTTATTGACAGTGCTGACTCATATTGCTCCTGGGCTTTCGCGTATTTTTTTTGCTTGTGCAGATAAATGGCATAAAGCATAGGTGCCGTGGCATCCACTGGCCGGGGTTTCGGTGACGGTTTGTACTCGATAGCTTTTCGGAAATAGTATTCAACGTTTTTGTCCGGCGGGTGCGGGTATTCCGGCAGCCAGCGAGCCATGAATTGAAGACCTTGCGGGTGGTTTGGAAACCAGCGCAGAATGAAGTCAATCTCTCCCCAGATATTGTAATGCTTTCCTCCCGTGTATCCATTGGTCACCTGGTTCTGAGCGGGTACCAGATGATTGGAGTTTACTGAGCGAAGATACTCATGTGTCCACGAACTCGTGTCGTAGTAGTCATTAGGACCGCCTTCCACAATTGCCTGGACATTGGCAGGAATCAGTACATACAAAGCGAGAAAGATGATGAACGGCTTGATAAGCCCTGGATGTGAGTTTTTGTTGTATGGGCAAATCGTCGGCGGGTAAAGAGTATTGTCCATTTTTGTTGGCGACCTTTGAAAGGAGGGTTCCTCAATAATCAGTTTTATTGGCTGTGGATTTCGGTCGGGAAAACCGGTGCCTCATCAAGTTGCTCACGGGAGCTATTCTATTGCAAAAAAATGGGATAGTACAGAGAACGATTGAGTTGTTCCTGTTGCATATTATCCGTATTATTGCGGGGATGGTGGCAGCGGGTGTCGCCGTATCGATTACAGAATGATCAACATTATTTTTGGCACGACTGGCGAGTGATGCAAGCTATATCCGTGGTGTTTGAGATTTAGGCTTTTAGTGTGCGTCATATTCATGGCAAGGCGAAATGACGAGTAATAGCCGGACTATTGCGAGGAGTTTCAACGATGCCATGGAATGAAGAGGGCGTACAATAAAACCTAAATCTCAATCGCTACGGGTATGCATATGATGGGCGCAGGAAAAGCACAGATGCCATCGGGCAGACTGATTATCCTTGGAGCCAGCGTGACTGCGCTGGCCATTGTGCGTAATGCCGCCGCCATTAATGTGACCCCGGTGTTGCTGGATACCCGTGAGGGCGTTGCTTTTCGGTCTTCGCTGGCACAGTCATTTTATTGTGACGGATATGACGACAGTGAGGTGTTGCACACGCTGCTGGCGATGGGCCGGGCCGGACAAGGGGCGCTTATCGCAACCAGTGATCGCTGGATTGATTTTCTGGTGGTTAATCGCACTCAACTGGAACAGGTTTTTGATCCGCTGCTTCAGGCCAGTAATGATGTTTTGTCAATTTGTACTGACAAACTTCGGTTTGCGCACTGGTGTGATGAAAATAATGTGGCAGCTCCGCTTTTGCACCAGGTTAATGAACTGGGGTTGTTGTCGGAGGCAGAAGAACATTATCCGCTACTGGTGCGTCCGTACAAAGGCGTGATGAATTCATCGGCTCATGGGCTTCCCAAGGCGGTAGAAGTGGTTGATCGCACGGCGCTTCAGCAGTGCCTGAAAAAATTTCGTGATGCACAGGTTCAGCCCATTGTTACGCAATCGCTGCTCGGTCTTGATTTAACACAATATTCCGTCGGGCTGGCACGCAATGACAAACGAATGGTGAGCTTTGTTGCGGAAAAGTTACGGCCTGTTGCGAGCCAGTGTGCAGTGGGTTGCTATGTGGCGTTACGTGAAAACCCCGTGGTGGAAAAGTTGGCGCGTGATGTGGCGGATCATCTCGATTATTTTGGTATTGCAGAGTTTGAAATTCTGCATGCAAAAAAAACCGGGGAAAATTATTTGATCGAGATTAACGCCCGACCCTGGATTCAATATGAACTCGGCCTCCGGTCGGGACATAATTTGTTGCAGGTTCTCCTGGATACCCCGGTCTGTGATGTTTCCCCGGAAAAAAAATCCGGTATCTACTGGCTGGATTTCAATGACGACCTGTTTAATTGTTTTTCCCGCAGTGTGGGTATCGTGCGCAAAGGGGAGGTCTCTTTGTTTCGCTATTTTGTTTCGTTGCTGCGGGCCAATGCTTTTGCAAAGTGGCACCTTCGGGATCAACGGCCATTTTGGTGGGCGATGGGTCGCTCAATATCTGACATTTTTACTCGTGGCCGTCGTTGAAAGGCTGTGAGGATTCGGAGCGGTGTATGTCCAAACGTGTATTGATGGTGGCATTTCAGTTTCCTCCCTTTCAGGGAAGTAGCGGTATTCATCGCACCTTGAGTTTTTGCCGGTATTTACCGGAAAACGATTGGCAGCCATTGGTGCTGGTACCAAAGGCGCGCGCCTATCCGCGTCAGTCGGATGACTTGTTAGGTAAGATCCCCAAGGAACTGGTGGTGAAAAAAACCTTTGCTCTGGATGCTGCGCGAGATTTGGCCATCATGGGCCGGTATCTGCGCTGGTCGGCCATTCCGGATCAGTGGGCGAGCTGGTGGTTCAGTGCGGTGCCTGCCGGACTGCGGATGATCAAACAGTATCGCCCGCAGGCTATCTGGTCCACTTATCCCACCTCGTCAGCACATATGATTGCGATGACTCTGCAACGGATTAGCGGCCTGCCCTGGATTGCCGATTTTCGCGATCCCATGATTTATGAAAGTTTTCCCACGGAACCCGTGACTCGCCGCAGCCGCTCCTGGCTGGAGCGAAAAACCTTGCAGAATTGTACCCGGGCGGTGTTTGTCACCCCCAGTGCGCGAGCGCTGTATCGCGAGCGCTATCCGTCATTGCCGGACTCGCGTTTTGCGTTGGTTTCCAATGGTTACGATGAAGAAAGTTTTTCGTCGTTGTCAGAGGCGGTACCCGCATCAACGGATGTCAACAGGCCGCTTGTGCTGGTACACAGTGGTCTGCTGGAGCCGCAAGACCGTAATCCCGAACCGTTCTTTGCCGCGCTGGCAAAATTGCTGGAGCAGGGGAGCATTCAGCGGAAAAAACTGAAGGTCATCTTGCGTGCGAGTGGTGATGCATTACTGTACCAGGAACAGATCAAGGCGCGTGGTCTGTCCGATGTGGTAACGCTGGAGCCTCATTGCTCCTACCAGCAGGCTCTGGAGGAAATGCTTTCCGCCGATGGCCTGCTGGTGTTTCAGGGACCGGATTGCAATCGACAAATCCCCGGCAAGATTTATGAATATATCCGTGCCCGCAAACCTATTTTATCACTGGTGGATATGCAGGGTGATACAGCGCAACTGTTGAAAACTCTCGGCATTGATACCTATGCAAAGATTGACGATGCAGAGAGTATTGCCCAGGCATTGGATCGTTTTATCACATTGGTGGGGCAGGGCCAGGCACCCGTGGCAAGTGAAGAAGATGTACTGCGGTTTTCACGTCACCACAAGGCGATTGAATTGGCGCAGTTATTGGATTCCGTCCTGTGATGTGACATCCATGCGTTTTTGTGAGACCCGTTTTTGTATCTTTGTGATGACCTGTGGATTATTGGCCACATAGGCTTGGGCAGCAGCCCGTTGCCGGGTCAAGTGCTGCTCAATGTTTGCCACTGATATCAGAGACCCAAACTCAAGTTTAACGGTATCTTTCGGGCAATCATTGCCAAGCATCCGGTTCAGCATCAGGTCACCTAATTCTTTGCGGTAATGAGCCGGTTCCCAAAACCAGTTCATAACATCTGCTGGTTTTTTATCCACAGGCTCAGCTTCGGTTGTGTAGGCGTTGTAGCCGCTGAAATCCCAAATGACATCGTGGCTATAACCGTCAGTGAGTTTGACAAGTTCCCGTTTCCATTGCTCGAATAACGGCCACTTGCCTGTCTGGCGAATACTTTCCAGATACTGGGCATGGTAGGGATTTATAAATAAAATAAGTTCGGCACTGTGTTTTTTACTGGTTTCCATGAGCTGTTTCAATGCTTCGAAGTCACGAGACCAACGGGTGCCTGCATGATATATCGACCAGTTTTTTCCCAGCAGTGTGGATATGACCTGGTCGTTTTTCTGTCGAAACAAAACAGCTTGACCTTCACTGTGAATAATATCCAGATAGTCCCTGGCGGGGTTGAATCCCCATTCTGTCTGATTGCTGGCATTGATGTTGCCTTGAGAGGCGATGGTTTGAAGTGAGTCTTCCAGGGTATCTAACGAAAGCACAGTGGTCACGTAATCCCGAATGGATTGCCGCCAGTATGTGTCATTATCCTGACCTGTTGCGGTGACGGATAACCGGTGTTCAAATTCCCTGACTGCCGGAGGCCACTGGTAGGGGTCAGCATGATTTTCCGGAGCAACCAGGAAATCAAGAAAATCGACCCCGACAATCATCAGCTTTGCCGGGGTGCTGGCAAGTGCATGTTGTGTTTGGCGCATCTGCATGTATACGCTGGCTCCCGGGGTTGTCAGACTATAAACCGGTCGTTTTTCAACAGGCCAGCATTCATGATCAGGATCAAGTCCCATCTCCGGCCGGGAATTCCCGATAATCAATGCATGTGGCTGAACGCGGGTGACCTGATAAGGTTTGACAACCCGGACTCTTGTGTTTGCTGTCGGTTTCTTTTCATTAAACCCCGATATCCGGGCTGTACCGAACAAACCATAAGGGTCTACCAGATAGTTGAATCCCGCTGTTGTGATGAGCAACAGCAGAAGCACTATTATCCATGAGCGAAGAAAATGTTTGGGATTCATGTTGTGCTTAAAATTGGAAGTAGAGGAATTCTGACACGCTGGACAGAGAGAGCAGCCCGCAGGCGGAGGTGATGGCAATGAATATTCCCCATGTCCGGGTTGGCTGCCATGTTGAACGCTTTTCCAGTATTTTCGTGAGTTGAAGGGCATCAGCGACGCCGGATTTGTGTTTATTGAACGCAGGGGAAAAATGTCTCATTATTTCCTGTGTATTCGGCATAAACAGCGCAATGAACAGCAGTGCGATTATCCATAAATAGGTGAAGAGAAATTGAGATCCTCCGCCGAGATAAAATGTCATTCCCAGATCATTGAGAAGTGTCTGGAAACCACCCATGCGGATGGCGATGGCATTGGGGATGGCAAACCCGTTCTGCCCGCTCATACCTTCCAGAATAGCAATGGCTGACGATAAATCGGATGCGCGAAAAAAGACCCAGCCGATAACAACGCAGAAAAAGGTGAGTCCCCAGGCCGCGATTTTATAGAACGGGGCTGCCCGTCCTGCGGTAAGGTTCAGCGTGCTTTGTATTTTCCGCCAGCCATGGTTGACGGCCAGGTATATGCCGTGCAGACCACCCCATATCACAAAAGTCCAACCGGCCCCGTGCCAAAGTCCACCTAACAACATGGTGATCATCATGTTGGAATAGCGCCGATAGTGTCCTTTTTTGTTGCCGCCTAACGGTATGTATACATAGTCCCGCAAAAAACGTGAAAGGGTCATATGCCATCGACGCCAAAACTCCGAGATGCTGGTGGCCTTGTAGGGCGAATGAAAATTCAGGGGGAGTTTGATGCCAAACATGCGTGCTGCACCAATGGCCATATCGGAATAGCCGGAGAAATCAAAATACAGTTGCAGGGTATAGGCAAGGGCACCGCCCCATGCCTCGAAAAAGGTTAATGTTTCACCTTGTGCGGCGGCATCAAAGACGGGACTTGCATATACGGCGATACCATCTGCCAGCACCACTTTTTTGAAAAGGCCAATGGAAAAAATGGCGATGCCGACAGATAAATCATCTGCGTTGAAGCGCAGTGTTTTTTTCGACATGAATTGCGGGAGCATTTCCCGGTGATGCACAATGGGACCGGCGATCAGCTGCGGGAAAAAGGTGACGAACAGGGCGTAGTGTAAAAATTTGAACTCACTGGTTATGCCTTTGTGAGCATCAATCAGGTATGCAATTTGCTGGAAAGTGAAGAAAGAAATAGCCAGGGGAAGTATGATGGTTTCCAGTTGAAAAGAGGTTTCTGCGACAATATTAAAATTTGAAACGAAAAAATTGGCATACTTGAAATAGCCGAGCGCCCCAAGATTTGCGACTATTCCAATGGTTAACAGAATTTTCCCCTGTCGCACAGCACCATTCGAGTGATGACGAGCCAGTAATTTTCCCATGCCATAATTAATGACCATGGATAAAATAATCAGTGCCAGATAGGTAACACTCCACCATGCATAGAATATCAACGAAGCGGAAACCAGCCAGGCGATAGCGGGCTCATGACCGTACCGGGAAATGACAAAGAAAAAGACTGCCAGGGTTATGGGAAGAAAGGCGAGAATGAACTCATAAGAGTTAAAGAGCATGTATGTTAGTTCCTTCGATCATATTGTCTTTGCTCAGCATTCCTGATTTGAAAAGTCTTTGACGTGGGAGCAGGTCGAGATTCAGAAGAGGTGTATGGAATCCGCGAATGTTGAATCCCAGCCTAATGCATATAGCATTACTGACGGCGCCCTTAATTATTTTTTTGGTTGCATTGACGTTAGCCGGGAATTGTACCGCAGGAGTCCGGGCATAGAAACCGGGACAGCCGACGGACAGTATTGGACCAGGGGATTAATTTTTGATAGGCCAGGAAAGGTACGGTGTTTTAGATCCCCAAATCCCCAGATAACACCGATTCCGCCAACCATTTGAATTTGTTTGAGTAAATTCCCGGGCGCTCGTGTCATTTTTTATAAGTAAATAGCCGGTCATTCCAACACCAAAAGCCGAAACGGTCATCCAAAATACGATACCCATCGATATACTCAGGGCGCAATACTGACAGGGGTCATGCGAATACCCAAAGGGCCGCGTTGCACGTAAAACTCCATGCGTCTGTTGTCTCGCATAACCTCAATGGTGATTGTTTCATTGATGTCACCCTGGGTTGTGGCACTGCGCAGGTCTCGCCCATTGTAAATTCTCTGGTTGTCGTAACGTAAAATCTGATCGCCGGGCTGTATTCCTGAATTATCGGCGGAAGAACCGCTCAACACGCTTTGTACCGCAATCTGGTTGGGTTGGCCGCTGGCAAACAAATAGGCGGCATAGGCTTCTTCGTCCAGTTCTTCTTTCAGGTTACTGGTTTGTGCTTCCAGTTTTTGCAGTTCTTCGCGATAACGGGCACTGCCAAGCCAGCCTTCGCGTATGGCTTTGTCGCGCAGGTAAAGTGTTTCCAGTTCCTGTTTTTCAAAGCGTTCTTTTAATTGCTGTGCCTCGGCAGTATCCATTCCTGCATCGATTAACGCCTGTTGGTTGAACCAGGTGCTGTTTGCGCGAGTGGAGGATATTGTGTTGTGCGGGGCGGTTGTCGGGTTTTCTTCTGTTTGGGTGACGTTTTGTTTTTCGAGTAATGTGATTTTTTTATCCAGTTGAGCGACCTGGGCTTGCAGGCTTTTTCGAGCCTCTATTTCTTGTTGCAGTTTTTGCGCGATGTTGTTGATGTTGATATCGATGTTGGCAATTTCTGCGGGAGCGGGCGATGTTGCTATATTTTGCGCGGTTGTGACGGCCATCGGTTTTATTGCCGGGGGCACGGTGTCAGGTGATTGCAGTAGCAGGCCGATGACAAGGCCAATGATAACGGCGAAGGCGAGGCTGATGATGGATAGGCGCATGGGTTTGGTTTCCTGGTGTATGATTGTCGGGTAAATGACTGTCGTCACAGGGTTAAAGGTGAAAATCCTGCAAAGGAAAATTTTCTTTGCAGACGCTGCGGTAATAATACCGCTGGTATTCTGTGGGTGGTCGTGCCTGTGTCACAAATGTATTGTTACTCCTCTGTTCCGACAATGGTGTTTTGATGAGAGTTCTATTGCCATTGGCCCTCGCGGATACGGTTAATCGCTGCCGCCAGTTCGTGCAGCCGGGGCAGGGCGAGATTACCTACTTTATAGGGACTGAAAATATCGAGCCCGTGGCGCTGCGCGTCGGCGATCACTTTTTGTAATCCCTGAATCAGGTTTTCATTGCTGGCGGCATAATGTTGCGAAAAATAATAAATCATCAGGCCGATGCTGCGGGTTTGACCAATGTCGATAAGTTGTTCTACCTGCGAGAGGTCAATGTGATGCTCCCCGTACAATAAATCATTCACGCCGCGTGTATTGATTTTGACTTCCCGATGGGCGCGGGCGGGGCTGAGTACGTCGGCGCCGGGACAACGGCTGACCGGTGCGTCAAATGTTTTGCCGGGTATGGTTGCGGGGGGAATGGGCCTTGCCAGCGCCCGGGCCTGTTCGGTCACGTCGTGAGGTTGATAGGCATCAAGCATGATCACGGTATCGGCCACATCAAAATAATCACCGGAACCGCCCATTACAATGACGGAAGACACACCGCGTTGCTGGTACAAATCCCGTACCCGGTGAATCAGCGGGGTGATGGGCTCTTTGTCATCTGCCACCAGCGCCTGCATGCGTTTATCACGAATCATAAAGTTGGTGGCGGAGGTGTCTTCGTCGATGAGTAATAATTGTGTACCGCATTCCAGTGCTTCGATGATGTTGGCGGCTTGCGAGGTGCTGCCACTGGCGTTTTCCGTGGAAAATGCCACGGTGTCGCGACCAAAGGGCAGGTGGTCAATAAAGGGGCTGATATTGACCCGTGAAATGGCACGGCTGTCTTCTGCGCGGACTTTCACGGCACTTTCGACGGTGGCAACACGCTCGCGGCCATCACCGGGGATGTGGTTGTATACGCCACGTTCCAGTGCGTGCAGCAGGGTGGACTTGCCGTGGAAACCGCCGCCGACAATCAGAGTGATACCGTGGCCGATGCCGAGGCCGCGTATTTCACCTGCGTTGGGCAGGGTTACCGTGTGTGCCAGTGATTCAGGTGCCCGGAAGGGGAGTGCATCTTTGCGCAGCGGGCGGTCATCCACACCGCTGGCGCGCGGCAGCAATGCACCGTCGGCAACAAAGGCGACCAGCCCGGCTTCTTGCAGCCAGTGGCGCAGGGCATTCTGGTCTTCCACACTGTGTACATGTTGGCGGATTTGCTGGCCGTCGAGGTTTTGGTAATACAGTGCGGCGTCGATGACTTTGGGCAGTTCATCGATGAGCATGGCGACAGCTTCTTGTCCTGCGGCACGTCGCCCCTGCGCAGGCAGACCCAGGGTGAACCGTGCTTCAATAATGTCCGTGTTTACCAATACCGCATTGCGTACCAGTACTTGCTGGCCGCTGGTGGATATATGAAATTCACCACTGCCCCCACTGCCCCGGTGGCCTTTGACAAAGCGGCCAATGGCGTGTTGGATGGCGCGGCCAAGAAAATCCTCCAGTGCCATGCGGCGCACGTCGGTTTGCCACAGTTCGGGAGGAAATGCAGCTTTGCGGGTATCAACTGAGACACTGATGCGCGAAGGTGTGGCGAAGGGGTCGCCTTGTACGTGATCAATACTGAGGGCAAAGGCCGGGAAGGTGTAGGTTCCGGTGATGGCTTTGTAGGCTTTGTAGCCTTTGCCGTCCAGTGCCAGCAGTTTGTTGTGTAAGCTGTCCATTGGTTTCGTCATGTTTTTGCGCGTTTCTGTTTTATCGTGCTTAATGGACAATCTGCCAAACAAAAAAATCCATGTCTATGTTCTTCAAAAAAAAATCCGGCACCCATCAACGTACCGTCAACCAGAGCATCGTGGCCTGGGCGCTTTATGATTGGGCGAATTCCGCTTTTGCCACCACGGTGATGGCGGGATTTTTCCCGATTTTTTTCAAGCAATACTGGAGCGCAGGTGTCGCCAGCACAGAAAGCACTTTTCATTTGGGCGTGGGTAATGCATTAGCGAGTTTGTTCATTGTACTGGTGGCACCATTGTTGGGGGCGATTGCAGACAGAGGTGGTTTGCGTCGGCGGTTTTTGTTTTTGTTCGCAGGGACGGGCATGGTGGCCACGGCAGCACTTTATGGGGTGGAGCAGGGTGAGTGGCTGATGGCGCTGGTATTGTTTGTCACTGCAACCATTGGTTTTATGGGGGCAAACGTCTTTTATGATGCCTTGCTGGTCAGTGTGGCGAAAAAATCACAGTGGGATTTCATTTCGGCTTTGGGTTATGCGCTGGGTTATCTGGGCGGTGGCCTGTTATTTTCCGTGAATGTGGCGATGAGTTTGTCGCCGGAAAGTTTTGGTCTGGAGAGTGCAACCGAGGCGGTGCGTTTGTCGTTTATCAGCGTTGCTGTCTGGTGGGCGGTATTTTCCCTGCCGTTGTTATTATTGGTGAAAGAAACACCGCCTGCGCAGCGGGTTTCCGGCTGGGCTGTGGCGCGGGCCGGTTACGCGCAATTAGTGGATACCTTTCATCACCTGCGGCAGATGCGTGTGGTGGTGATTTTTTTGCTGGCTTATTGGTTTTATATCGACGGTGTGGATACCGTGGTGCGCATGGCGGTGGATTATGGTCTTTCCATTGGCTTGCAGCAGGAGAATCTGATTACTGCCTTGTTGATCACTCAGTTTGTGGGGCTGCCTGCGACGTTGCTCTTCGGTTTTCTCGCGGCGAGAATGGGGACCGGGGGGCAGGGGGCGAAAAGAGGTATCTTTTTTGCGTTAGTTGTTTATGTACTGGCGGTGATCGGTGCTTTTTTCATGGACAGCAGTGCAGAATTTTATGCGTTGGCGGTAACAATTGGTCTGGTGCAGGGTGGGGTGCAGGCGCTGAGTCGCTCACTGTATGCGCGGATGATTCCCCTAGACAAATCTGCTGAGTTTTTCGGTTTTTACAACATGCTGGGGAAATTTGCGGCTGTACTGGGGCCATTGCTGGTGGGTGCGGTCAGTCTGGCTTCTGGCAGCCATCGTTGGGGGATGCTGTCAGTCGTGGTGTTATTTTTAGTGGGAGGATGGTTGCTGGCTAAAGTGGATGTGCGGCAGATTCGGCAGTGATTTTAGCGCAAAGTTTTTAGTGTTTTTCTCCTCTGCGCCCTTTGCGTCTTTGCGACCTCTGCGTTTACAACACGTTACTTGTTATTACCACGACAGCATAACCTCTAAAGACACTGGAACGATTGTCCTATTGTAGGTTGGTGGTGAGCTTGCGAACCCCAACAGCATAGCAGCGCCGGGGTTCGCAAGTTCACCGCCGACCTACACCAGCTCAGGTTGCTGATTCAGCGATAACCAGTAAGGGCCGAGCTGGCCAATGGTTTTCATGAATTCATCAAAATCCACGGGCTTGCGGATGTAACTGTTGGCCCCCAGGCCATACCCCTGGAGGATGTCCTCTTGTTCGGCAGAAGAGGTTAGAATAACCACAGGTAGATAGCGGGTATGTGCCGCGGCACGCAGTCTTTTTAATACGCCGAAACCATCGATCCTGGGCAGTTGAATATCGAGCAATACCAGGGCAGGTATTTGTGCGGCATCACGCCCTTCGTACTTTCCTTCTGCAAACAGGTAATCCAGTGCCTCGACACCATCCCGGGCGACAACAATTTCATTCATCACATTGTTTTTGGTCAGGGCTCTTAGCGTGAGCGCTTCGTCATCAGGGCTGTCTTCAACCAGTAAAATTGTATTGCGTGTTACGCTGGGAAGCATTGATTGTAATCCGTGTATCACTCATTCATTTTCGTTGTATACAGTTAAATAGAAACCCGTCAGCTTGTCTACGGTCTCTCTGGTAAATAATCCTAGATTCCGCAGTTGACCGCTTCGAGGATGTATTAACATTTTGATAAATAGCTGGTTTGGTGGTTTTGGCGCATTCACCTGGTTGAGTGAGTTGCTACGACCTGTATAGCACGTTGCCTTTTGCGCCTAGCCGCGTTGCGCATCGTCGCAATAGCGGGCTATTACTCCTCATCGCGCCTTGCCAGCCACAAAATTCAACGCACGCTACAGGCCATTCAACTGCGGCATCCAGGATAATACCTGTTGCTAATCATCATTTTGTATAGACGGGTGGTTTATTTTACTGAGAGGGATAGGGGTTTCCACGCTAACATATCAGTAAATAACAGTCCTGCTTTAATGGGTAACGTTGGCCACAGGCGTTGAATGCCAATGCGATAGTAGTTGAGCTGTGGTTGATAGTGTTCGGCCAGCGCGTCGAGTTTGGCTGTATTATCAATGTGATGGGTTTTGTAATCCACCAGCCAGATACATTTTTTACTGATAACCAGACGATCAATAATGCCATACACACTTTGGCCTTCGTTAGTGTAATGCAGCGGCACTTCGTTGTGTGCATTGATGAACTGCGCGGGGTCAAACAGATGGCTGAATGTTGCTGAGTGGAATACGGTGTTGGCGCTGTTGAACCATGTTATCAAGTGGTCATCATCTGTTGACAGGTCTAACTCAGTGGCGACACGCTGTGGAATATCTGTCGCCTGTTCGCTCAGTAACTGCAACATGCGATGAATGGCGATGCCGCGAGTGCGGGCATCCGGGTCAGCCATATGGGGCGTCAGAGGCGCAGCCGGACTGACTGATATGTTGCTGGGGGCAATGTTGCTTTTTGGTTTTTCCAGGATAAGTGGCTGAATTTTATGTTGTGGTACGGTGTCAGCCTCTGGCACGGCAGTGGTTTCTGTTATGTGTGTTGCTGCTTGACCACTGGTGAATATCCATCCAGTGGTTGACAGTTCTTCAGCGGTTTCAACAAAGGGCGCTTGCAAAAAACCATACCAGCCTAATGCGTCTCCACGCCGTGGCTGACAACCGGAAATAAACAAAAATTGTTTGGGGCGGGTAATGGCCACATACAGCAGGTTGGCATCCTCTCGTGTTTCTGCCTTTGCATGCTGGTCGAGAATATTTTGTGTGAAAGTATCTTGTTGTTCTTTAGTGCCCGTCAGCAAAAAACTGACGGGACGCGGTGCTTGTGCCGGCCAGTCCACAATGGCCTGGTGTGCGACAGAATTGTTGCGTACGTTGGTGCTGTCCACCAAAAAAACCACGGGTGCTTCCAGACCTTTAGCGGCATGAATCGTCATCAGGCGGACACGGGAACCCGCCTGCAAAGGGCTGCCTTCATCCGGCGCATCCTGTTCCTGCTGTTGCAGGGTGTGCAGTCGCGATACAAAACGTCCAATGGAGGGATAGCGGCCACTGTCGATTTCCAATGCCAGTTCAATAAAGCGTGTGAGGTTGGCTGCCACCCGATGTTGCAGGTGTGCCGGATAGGCTGAATGGTAGCGGTTGAGTACATCGCCTTCACAGTAAATGCGATCCAGTAAATCGTGTACGGGCAGGGTGTCTACCTGTGCCCGCCAGCGTGACAATAGCATGTGCGCGCGTTGTAAGGCGCTGCTCCTGTTTTCAAGGGCAACAATTGTCGTCAGGCGATCTATCCACTGGCCATCTGTATGACTGGCGAGGGCAATGAGATCTTCGTGGCTGCAATCAAACAGGGGGGAGCGCAGTACGCTGGCGAGTCCAAGATTGTTGAAGGGGGTGACCAGTAATGACAATAAACGTACCAGGTCTTGCACTTCCAGGCTTTGCAGCAGGGTGCCGCGATTAGCTCCGATGTAAGGGATGTCGGCTTCGCGCAGGGCTTTTTCGTAGTCACCGGCGTGGGTGCGATGGCGCAGCAGAATAATAATATCGCCGTAATTCAATGGGCGCGCTGCATCGGTGGTGCCGGTGAGGGTATTGTTGTCAATCAGGTGACGGATTTTTTTTGCCACCAGCCGACCCTCTTCAAGGTGACGCTGATCCTGTTTTAGCAGGCGGGGCGTTTGCAGGGGGTTGCGCAGGGGGGCGCATAACTCGCCAGATGTTCTGTCCGTGCTTCCTGTTTCGTCGTCTGCGGCAGCAATGAGGGGTAAAAATTCAACGTGCCCCCACAGTTGCGGATGATGCGTGGCATGGGTGGAAAATTGCATGAGCTGTTGATGCAGTGGACCCTCGCCAAACACACGGTTCACCAAGGTCATAATGGCTTCTGCGGAACGCCAGGAAGTGTCCAGCGGCTGGGTGATGGCATCAAGCTGTGTATCCAGCCAGTTTTGTGCGGTAACAAACAGTTCCGGGTCGGCGCGTCGAAAGCGATAAATGGATTGTTTATTGTCGCCCACCAGAAACACGCTACGGCTGTGCCGGGTTTCATTGGCTGCCAGTTCTTCCAGCAATGGCAGGATGAGTCGCCACTGGGTGGGGTTGGTATCCTGAAATTCATCAATCAGTAAATGGTCTATGCGTTGATCCAGTTTGTACTGAATCCATTGAACATTGTCACTGTGATTTAACAACTGGTAAGCCTGCCATTCCAGGTCCGCAAAATCCAACAGGCGTTGTTCGGTTTTCAGTTGTTGATAGTGGGCCAGTAATGCATTGCCCGCCTGATACCAGGCACCGGTACGGCACAGTGTGTCCATGGCGTTGCGAATGTTCAGGGTCTGTGCAATTTGTTCACATATCCGGTGGTGGAGTTCCAGAAAGCGTTGTTGGCCTGTGTCACCCATGGATTTTGCCTGGGTTTTGGACTCTTTGCGTGCCAGTGGTGTGCCGGAAGCCGTTAAAAAGGCTTTACAGCATTGTGCAAAACGTCTGTCGGGCTTCTCGTTTTCATCGCGGGCGATAGCGAGGGCATCTAATGCCGCAGCATTTTTTTTGCCGGGATGTTTTTGCAGCAGGCCCACAAATTCTGCGAGCAGGGTCAGTGTGGCCGTGTTGAAAAAATCGGTTTCCGGTTTATCCGTTGCACTGACATTGAGCTGTGTGCTCAATGTTTCCATGGCAAAGCCGAGCGGGTCCGCTTGTGACTCGGTGAAGGCCCACCAGTCACTGCGATGTTCGAGAAAACGGTTGAGCGCGGTTTGTGTATTGGCCAGACTGTTGCAGCTTTCAAACAGTGTTTCGATGGCCTGGGCATTATCGCTCTGCGGGTGGCGACTGGCGTCTGCACATAAAGCATCCCAGGCGGCACGTTTTAATTCCGCGGTAGATTCCAGTAATTCAAAACCGGGTGGAATACCGGCCTCCAGCGGGAAGCGTCGCAGGATATCCTGGCAAAAGGCATGGAAGGTGGTGGTTTTTACCTTGAAAGGCGAGCGCAATAAATCTTCGTACAGTGTGGTGGCTCGTTTGAGTGTCACAGCATCAGCGGGCGCATCGATTTGCTGAAGTAAGGTTTTCAGCCCGGCAGGTGTACTCTGCGCCAGTTCCAGCAGGCGGGCATTGAGGCGGGTCTGCATTTCTGTGGCGGCCTTGCGGGTAAAAGTGACCGCAAGGATGCCGTCGGCCCGTGCGCCAGCAAGCAGTAAGCGAATCAGCCGGGTGACCAGCAACCAGGTTTTGCCAGTGCCTGCGGAGGCGTTAACAGTGGCGTTATGTTCGGGGTCGCAAGCGCGCAGGGGGTTGGCCATGGTGAGGCGCATATTATCCTAACACGTTGGCCGCATCCACTCTCACCCACTGTTTCGGCGTTACTCTGATAATCCACTGATTAGCCGTATCTTCATAATTCCATGTGGTGCGCAAATAACCAAAGTGCAGAGTAAAGTAGTTTTTCAGAATATGTTGAATTTTCTATAAGGCGTCAGGCGGCGCATTTTTTATTCAAAATAATTTGAAAAATACGTTGCCTTTTGCGCTGTTTATTCACTATTTCTGGTGGTAAATGGAGGTGCAACTGATTGAATGTTAGATATTTCAATAAATGAAATGAAATCTCGGAAAATGATAATAAGAAAACGGTTTTGCATAACTTGATTTTGCTTCCGCTATAAGCAGTGGTAGTATTCGCAGTTATGTTGTAGTGCTGTGTCGTTTGGGAATGTTAGGCTGTGCCTGCCCGTTTAGTTTTCGCACCTGTTAGTTTGGTTTTTTGCGATTACCTAACGGTAGCGTACTTCATATCAAAATATCCCATAACTGATTTTAGTGAGAGCAGGTGATGGAAGAGGAAACAGCCGGGCAGGCACACGTTGGATTAAAAAGTTAGCTGCATAACACATAAATAATAAGAAGTTGACTTTCGTTTGCTTAGGTTAGGAATAAAAGCGTCAATCATCAATTAGGGGAGGTGTTTATTCTTGGTTACAGTCATATTTAATTTTATTTAGGAACCGATTGTTTTGTCGGAGAGCTAAGCCGGGTTGAAGTCAAAGAAACTTTAATATTCTGGAACGTTAGCTTGATATTGTTTTTACGCAGGAGCACGCAGGAGAGTAGGTATAAGCATGGATACAAGGAAAAAAATTATTATTGCGGGGATTTTAACGTCATCACTGGTGATCGCAGGCTGTAGCGATAACGCATCCGACGATTCCTCTTCAAATTCAGAACCAGAACCAAAACCAGATGGTATTTACTCTCTTAACCTGACTGGAGGCCTGGGTGGTACCAATGGTGGGTCAGGTGGTGACGGTAACAATGTCAGCCTTTACAAGGCAGCAGGTACGGGAAGTGTCGAAGTGCTGGCCGACGGCGCCGCTGATGCCGGTTTTACCCGTATTACCCCCGATGTCAACCTGGGGAGTAATCCGCTGGATATTACAACGGGTATTACCGTCGATGTTTTTGCGGAAGACGCGGATGAGCCCGCTGCGGGCACTCCCTATCTGATTGAGGATAACGGAAGACTGTTTGTATCGGACGGTAATACTGTTCTGGGTGACGAAGCCCCGGTAACGGGCATTAGCGTCGCCAGTGGCGTTACCTTGACCCTTGGTCTCAACGACACAACTTACGCCCGAATCAGTTTTGATAACGACGTGCTCAATTCCGGTGTCATAACCACGGCGGATATCGATGAGCTGCATCGTGGTGGTTTGCGCATTTATCCTGCATCGTATGTGGGACAGGCTGACAGCCGTATTGATACTGCCGGTACACAGGACAGTCAAAACGGTGGTGATGTGCTGATATCAGCTGATTATTCTGTATACAATCATGGCGCAGTTAACACAAGCGGATCAGATAGCGTCGATGACGATGCTGCTGCTGGCGGATATGTTGAACTCTATGCCGACTATCTCGTGCAAAACACCGGTGATATTGATAGCTCGGGTGGTGATGCCCCCAACGGTGAGGCAGGTCGTGGCGGGAATATTGATCTGGCATCCGATTTTGGCAATATGTATAACAGCGGTCGTCTGGTCAATTATGGCGGTGATGGCCAGCTCGGCGGCGACGGCGGCCTGATTAATCTCTATGCCGTTGGTGACATGCTGAACAGCGGTGATATCAATGCCCGGGGCGGTATCGGTGGCGCAGATGACGGCGGTAATGGTGCCAGCGTCGAGATGTACGCTTCCGGTCGCAAACTGGTGAACAGTGGTAACATTTTGGCCGCAGGTGGTAATACAACCGATGCTGATTCCGATGGTGGTGACGGTGGAGAGTTGTATGTTTATGCAGAGTACGGCCCTGTTGACAGAGACGCACCCGCAGGTGGTCTTTTTGTTTCCGGCAATATTGATCTTTCCGGCGGCGACGCGGTAGCGACAGGTTATGGTGACGGTGGTGTTGCCGGTTCCATTGATGTTCAGGTCTATGGCTCCAATTATCCTTCCGAAGTGGGCTTGGCCCTCCTGGGTTATACCGATATTGACACCACAGGTGGTGATGCCAACTTTGGTGGTTCTGCCGGTGATGTGCTTATCTTCAACGATAGCGTGCAGGCCAATGCCGGTGTATACGTGCCGTCTGGCAATGTCACCAACGAAGCCGACGTGACTGCTCGTGGCGGCAGTGTCGTGGCGGAGGCGGAAACAATACCGGCGGATGGTGGATCAGGTGGTAATTTCAGGCTGGAAACTGAAGATAAATATGGTTACATCAATCCTCAGCTGGAGATAACGACTAACAAAGGCAATATTGATGTGTCGGGTGGTAATGGTCTGGAATCAATGATGAACGATATCAATCGTTCCGGCTCTGTCTGGCTTTGGGGTTACAACGGCGTCACCAATACCGGCAACATCACTGCAAATGGCGGCGCTGATCTGGGCACCGACGGTGATGACACAGGCTACGGTGGTTATGCCAATGATATTGAAATGTATGCAGAGCTAGGCCAGGCCAGCAACAGCGGCAGCATTACGAATAATGGTGGTGCTGGTGAATACCGGGGTGGTCGTTCAGATGGTTTTAAACTGTATGGAATCACAGTCAGCAATAGTGGTGTGATCAGCTCGAATGGTGGTAATGCAGATGCAAGTCTGGAGGGTTCTATCGGTGGCTCCGGTGGCTGGGTTGAGTTTTTCTCGCCGGGTGGTGTTGCCGGTGTGACTCATTCAGGCTCCGTAAGCCACACTGCCGGTACGGGTGAAACCGCTAACGATGGTGGTGCCTTTATTCGCGGTGGCATGTGTGTCAGTGGTGATTGTAAGCCTCAGTAATCAGGTTTTGAACGAGGTATCGGCGTGGCGGGATTTTCCCGCCACGCTTTTTTTAACTCTGAAATAATGGATGGTATGAAATGGCTTCTTCTTACAGGCTGCTTTGCCAAATATTGTTTACCAGTATTGTTCTTTTTATGAGCAGCCAGCTTTGGGCTGAGTCACCTCATGTTTCTTATGATAAATCAACAGATACGATTTCTATCGTGGCAACGGATGCATCGTACAAAGCAATAATGGCACGTATTGCGACGCTGAGCGGTGTTGAAATTCTTATGGACCCCAAAGCTGAACATAATATTACTATCGAGGTGAGTGATTTGCCTCTCGAAACGGCGCTGAAGCAACTGAGCCGTCAAACCAGTTTTGTGCTTATTCATGATATTCCTGAAACGGATGTGAATGAATCCCAGGAGAAATCAGTTCAGCCTGTACTGGTTCGTATGCGCATACTGCCGGAAGGTGAGTTTACTACGGATGCGATATACCCTGTTTTGGCCCCTGGGGGTGAAGCTTTTATTCGAGAAAAAAATCGTTACTTAGCACCTGCCCAGCAGGTTGACATTTTTAATCATGCCCAAAGGCGTTGGGAAGCCCGGCTGAAAGCAATGTCGCCGGAAAAACGGGAAAAACTTCTGGATATCGCACAAGAAAAACGTGAACAAATGGCCCAGAATCGTGCTGAACAGGCGCAAAGAAAAAAAGAACTTGCAGAAAAGCGCGAAGCTTATAAAAAACGACGTGATGCCCGGCTTGAGGAATTAAAATTAATGGACCCGGAACGATATGAACTCCGAATGAAACGGCGAATGGAAAGGCAGCAGGGCGTTAACAGCGAGTAAAAATATCACTGACATCTGATCTGGCACGACGTTGTGAGCGCGATTATATTGAATCGGTTTTGGTGGAGCGGTGAGTGATTTTGTGCCATACAGCCGGGTCAGAATGAAATAAATTAAGTGGTATCACAAAAAAATAGTGGGTGACTTAACGCTGATAATAAGGCAGATTACCCGTTTTGAGGGTAGTGTTTGGGCAAGGGAAGCGCCTAATATCGTTGTGCTGAGAAAATTATTTCCAGCTTTCCCTGAAATTAGCGACAAGGAAACACAAAATGCCAGAAAATGATCGTCCGCCCTATATGCCAGATGTCGGTATCACGGCTGTTGTGCCTGATGAGTGGGGTGGTCCCTGGGAGTCTCGTCATCAGGTTTTAACCCGGCTGGCAAAGTATTTTAATGTTGTGTGGGTAAACCCCGTGGAATGGTGGAATGAATCATGGTTTGGGGCTCGCAGTGACAGATTTTTGTCTTCTCGAACTCAGGATTTACCGCATGGGTTTTCAGTTTTTGACAGAAGTTATTTTTTCCCCGGTTTTGGAAAGCCATGGATTGACTATGCCAGTGAATACAGCCGTCTTGCCATCGCAAGGAATACATTGCGAAAGCGAGGCAGCAAAGCGCACGTACTTTACCTTTGGAGAGATTCATTTTTCTCCGCGATGGATCGGGGAAGGTATGATGCAAGCTGTTATCACATTGATGACGAGTATACTTTTTCGGATGTTGATATTCCTAATTCCCCCAGAGAGGAAAACCTGATTAAAAGAGTTGATCAGGTTTTTATTTCTTCTCCTGCCCTGATGGCTAAAAAAGGGCATTTAAATTCACAGACTGCCCGCATTCCTAATGGGGTAAATGTTCGTGAATATATCATCCCCAAGGATGAGCCCGAAGATATGGTGGGTATTCCCCACCCGCGAATCGGTTACGTTGGTATTATCAAACGGCAGTTGAATGTTGATTTGTTACTTGAAGTGGCAGTACGACACCCCGAATATTCTTTTGTGTTTGTTGGTCCAAAACGGCCTGACCTGCAAGATGATGGAAAAAAGTGGGAAAAGCTTGAGTCGCTTTCCAATACATATTTCGTTGGAGGAAAGCCGGTTTTTGAGCTTCCCGCCTATACGCAGCATATGGATGTTTGCATGTTGTGTTATACCCTTAACGACTACACGAAGTATATCTATCCGTTAAAGCTGCATGAATACCTTGCTGCCGGCAAGCCTATTGTGGGTGTCCCGCTGGAGTCTTTAAAAGGGTTCGCTGAATATATCCATTTTGCCGTTACCGTTGATGAATGGGAAGCTGGAATTCAGTTGGCTTTGAATGATGCGTCACGATCAGATGAAAGGGTGGAGGCACGAAAAAATGTTGCGCGTGAGCATGACTGGGATGTGTTGACGTATAAAATTGCGCATAAAATCTGCGAACGTCTTGGCCCAGACTATGTAGCACGGTTACCGGAAGAAACAAAAATAGAATAATTGGAATCGCAAAAATTGCGAACCAATGAATACAATCCCTCCACAACATGCACGTTGTATTTGTGTACCTCTTGGCGAATTAATATTTCGGGCCGTCGGTTTTTTTTACACCTTTCGCATGTTTGCCATGGATGACGGTCATAATTGGCTGAATTATAAGTAAAAAAAATAGATGGTACACAATGTGCTTGGAACCATAGCATTGCAGTATGTAATGGCAACGTTATATGCAGTCGGCGTTTTATGCTCCCATTGGTTCGGATGCTCAAGTAGGAGACAGGGAATTGTTTGGATGTTGGGCACCAGTTGGCTTTGAATCGGTGGGAAAGTTGTTTACGGATTTGAAGTGCTTACAGGTGATTTGTTATGGTGGTAAGGCTAGATAGAAGTAGACTGTATTGCGGTGCGATTGTCGCACTGTTCTTATTGATCAGCGTGAGCACAGCACAGGCAATGTCATTTACATCAGATGATTTTAGTTCCTCTTCTCTGGACGCATCATTGTGGACCGTAGTTGATCCCCGTGGTGACAGTACACTCCAGTTAAACGGTACCCAGTTAACTATTTCCGTACCCGATGGCCTGAGCCATGATCTCTGGGAAACCGATCAGAATGCTGTTCGTGTTTTGCAGAATATTGACGATACCGATTTTGAGATTGAAATAAAGTTTGAATCGAACCTGAGCCAACGATTTCAGGTTCAGGGGTTATTTGTTGAGCAGGATGATCAAAATTTTCTGCGGTTCGATTTTTATTATGATGGTGCTGTTCTTCGTGTTTTTGCGGCGAGTTTCATTGCTGGAATCCCTACGATTCAACATGAGGCAATCATTACAAATGGCTCGCCGCTATACCTGCGCGTTCAACGGGCAGGGGACCAGTGGACGCAGTTTTATTCCTATGATGGTACTAACTGGAATCAGGGCGCGGCATTTTCACACCCGTTGCTTGTCACAAGAGCTGGTCCCTTTGCGGGTAACGCTGGCAGCCCCGCTCCCGCGTTTACCGCAGTGGTTGATTATGCTTTCAATACCGCGTCCCCGATTATTTTTGAAGATGCAAACGATCCTCTCGATACTATGCCTCCGTCTATTTCAGATATTGCGATACAGGAAGGCCCGACGCGGGCCCGGGTAAGCTGGTCAACGGATGAGCCGACAATAGGGGCGGTTGAGTATGGCACAACGGCCAGCTTTGAGCTTGGGCAGGTTGCCACCGTATCAGGCGGCCAGCAATTTGATGTTTTGCTCGATAATCTCTTACCGGACACAACTTACTATTTCCGGATTACATCGGAGGATGCCAATGGCAATACCCGGCAGTCAGAGGCATCGCAGTTTGTGACCGCAACTGATGCAGTGCCGCCTGGCCCTTTGATAGACGTATGGTATGGTCCAAATCAGCGATTTGGGAATCTGGGTACGCCTCAGCGCTGGGTCAATATTGTGGGTAAAGTGACAGATCCAAATGGCGTGAAATCCCTGTCCTATCGCGTCAACGGTCAACCTGCCCGACAGCTTTCAATGGGGCCTGATGAAAATCGTTTACATTCTTTAGGCGATTTCAATGCTGAAATCAATGCAGTTGGGCCGGATGCCGAGTTGAATGTCGGTTTGAATACTGTTGAAATTACGGCGGTGGATAATCTCGATTATTCCACCGTTGAAGTTGTTACTGTGGAATTCAGCAATAATACTGTTTGGTCACTGCCATATGCTGTCGATTGGTCAAGTGTTACGCAGCCCTGGGATGCGGTTCAAATTGTCGATGGGCTTTGGGATATACAAGGTTCTGAAGCCCGGCCTTTGGAACTGGGCTACGACAGGCTGATTGCCATTGGTGATATGTCCTGGACGGATTATGAAATTACCGTGCCGTTTACTGTGCATGGACTTGAGCCGGGTTATGTTTACGCTGGCCCCTCATTCAGTCCGGGAATCGGTGTTTTATTACGGTGGAGCGGACACTTTGACTGGAATGGCGCGCAACCTAATACGGGCTGGTGGTCATTTGGCGGGTTTGGGTGGTATCGCTGGAGACAGCCATCTGCGGGTGGTGAGCGTTTTCAAATCATGGGCAATGATGGCAGTATCATTGCGGATCGCGCTGAATCAAATTTCCCGTTCGGTGTTCCTCATGTTCTCAAGATGAGAGTAGAAACGCCGCCTAACGAAGGCAGCATATACAGTCTCAAGATGTGGGAGCAGGCGCAACCTGAGCCGGCGGGATGGGATCTTGTCTCCCAGGAATTACCCACAGACCCTCAAAGCGGTTCACTGCTTCTGGTTGCACATCATGTTGACGCAACCTTTGGTAATGTCACGATTGTTCCCGCAGGAGATACGACAGGGCCCACGAACAGCAATATTCAGGTGACCAGCTCAGAAACAGTGGCGACCATTAGTTGGGTGACGAATGAGCCAGCAGCGGTGTCTCTGGCGTATGGTGTTACCAGTAATTATGAATTGGGAACGGTCTCCGACCCTGCTCTGAATACCAGCCACTCCGTCGAGCTTACCGGGTTAAGCTCTGCTACCGCCTACCAATTCCAGCTGACGGCGACGGATGAAACCGGGAACAGCAGCAGTTCCGTGAACAGGATTTTTGCCACTTCGGGCGTGATTCCACCTGGCCCGCAATCGGATTATTTTAATGCCGCGACACTGGATGCCCGCTGGACCACAGTAGACCCGCTGAATGATAACAATGTCACACTGACCGGCACCCAGGTTGCACTGAATATTGTTGGTGGCCCATCGCATGATGTGTGGGCCTCAGGCAACGATACCTTGCGTTTGATGCAAGATGTCCTGGACCAGGATTTTATGGCGGAAGTGAAATTTGACTCTCTGCCAACTCAGCAGTATCAGATACAAGGGATACTGGTTGAGCAGGACAATGATAATTTCCTGCGCTTTGATTATTTTAGTGATGGAACAGACCTGCGGATATTTTCGGCCAGCTTTGTCAACGGGGTACCGACGGTGCGAGTGGACGATGTTGTATCATTAAGTGCGCCGATGTATCTGCGTGTAGTACGAGTGAGTGACACCTGGATATTGTTGTACAGCGGGGATGGCGTGAGCTGGACAGCGGCGGGAAGTTATATGCATAGCTTGCAGATGAATACCATGGGTATATTTGCTGGCAATGCACAGGCAGGTAATGCACCTGCCTATACTGCACTGGTGGATTATTTTTTGACGGATGTTGAAGCACCGATTCCGGATACCACCCCGCCACTGATTGATAATATTGTGGTGGACAGTGCGGGTGAAGAAGCAACACTGAGCTGGATAACGGATGAACCTGCTGACAGTCAGGTTATGTACGGCACGGCACCCGGGACGTATGAACTGGGTACCGTATCGAGCGCGACACTGACACAGAACCACAGTATTACCCTGACGGGACTGACTCTCGGCACTGTGTATTACTACCAGGTGAGTAGCAGTGATGCGGACAACAATACTGGTAGCAGCGTTGATCTTAATTTCCTTGCGGAAGATCTGACAGCACCGACAATCAGCGATGTTCAAATTGTGAGAGTGGATAGCAGTGCGACCATCAGTTGGGTCACCAATGAACCTGCCGACAGTATGCTCGACTATGGCGAGACCACTGCCTATGAGCTGGGTACGGTTTCGAGTGCTGCAGGTACCAGTCACTCTGTTGTGCTTAACGGATTGACGCCAGGTGTCATGTATTATTTCCAGCTTACGGCGACCGATAGCAGCAATAACAGCGGCAGTTTATCGAATCAGGCATTTTTAATGTTTGGGCCACAATCAGATGACTTTAATGCCGCAACACTGGATGCCCGCTGGATCACGGTAGACCCGCTGGGTGATAACAGTGTTGCATTGACGGGCAGTCAGCTTGAGTTGAATGTTACCGGCGGTCAGCCGCACGATGTGTGGACTTCGGGCAACGATGCCTTGCGTTTAATGCAAACAGTGGTAGATCAGGACTTTGTGGTGGAAGTAAAGTTTGATTCTCTGCCAACTCAGCGATATCAGATACAAGGCATTCTGGTTGAGCAGGACAATGGTAATTTCCTGCGTTTTGATTATCTGAGTGATGGCACGGACCTGCGGATATTTTCGGCCAGTTTTGCCAATGGAGTGCCGACAGCGCAAATAAATAATATTGTGTCGTTGGGTGTACCTCTGTATTTACGTGTGGAACGAGTGAGTGATACCTGGACACTGTCTCACAGTGAGGATGGTGCGAACTGGACAGTGGCTGGAAGCTATGTACACAGTCTGCAAGTGAATACTATCGGTGTGTTTGCGGGTAACACTGGCGGGAGTGGTTCCCCGGCCTACACCGCACTGGTGGACTCTTTTGTGACGAATGCGGTGGTACCTGTCCCGGATACGACTGCGCCACTGATTGATAATGTTATGGTGGATCGTGCGGGTGAGGAAGCAACGTTGAGCTGGACAACGGATGAACCTGCTGACAGTCAGGTCATGTATGGCACGGCACCGGGGACATATGAACTGGGTACCGTATCGAGTGCGGCGTTAACACAAAACCATAGCATTACCTTGACGGGGCTGATCCCCGGCACCGTGTATTACTACCAGCTGAGCAGTCGTGATGCGAACAACAACACCGGCAGCAGTGCCGATCTTAATTTCCTGGCGGAAGACCTGGTGCCGCCGACGATCAGTGATGTTCAGGTTACGAGAGCTGACAGCAGTGCAACCATCAGCTGGATCACAAACGAACCCGCCAGTAGTGTGCTTGAGTATGGCGAGACTAATGCCTACGAGCTGGGCTCAGTTTCGAGTGGCAGCACAGGTACCAGTCACTCTGTTGTGCTGAGTGGGTTAACGTCTGATGTTATGTATTATTTCCAGCTCACGGCGACTGATGGCAACAATAATAGCAACAGTCTGTCGAATCAGACATTTATGATGTCCGGGGTACAATCGGATGACTTTAACACGACGATATTGGATTCCCGCTGGACCACGATAGACCCGCTGGGCGATAACAGTGTTGCATTAACGGGCAGTCAGCTTGAGCTGAGTGTCGCGGGTGGTCAGCCGCATGATGTGTGGATCTCGGGCAACAATGCTTTGCGTTTAATGCAAACCGTGGTGGACCAGGATTTTGTGGCGGAAGTGAAGTTTGATTCTCTGCCGACCCAGCGATATCAGATACAAGGCATTCTGGTTGAGCAGGACAATGGTAATTTCCTGCGCTTTGATTATATTAGTGACGGCACGGACCTGCGGATATTTTCGGCCAGCTTTGTTGATGGTGTACCTACGTCACGGGTTTACGATGTTGTGTCACCGGGTCTGCCACTGTATTTACGTGTGGAGCGGGTGGGGGACACCTGGACGCTGTCGTATAGCGGGGACGCTGTGAACTGGACGATAGCTGTCAGTTATGTACACAGCCTGCAAGTGAATGCCATCGGCGTGTTTGCAGGTAACACCGGAGGGAGTGGTTCTCCTGCTTACACGGCACTGGTGGATTATTTTCTTACGAATGCCACAGCCTTTGTTCTGGATACGATTCCACCAGTGATCGGCGATATTATGGTGGACAGTGTGGGCGAAGAAGCAACACTGAGCTGGACAACGAATGAACCGGCAAACAGTCAGGTCATGTACGGCACGGCACCGGGGACATATGAACTGGGTACCGTATCAAGTGCGGCGTTAACACAAAATCACAGCATTACCCTGACGGGACTGACCCCCGGTACCGTGTATTACTACCAGCTGAGCAGCAGTGATGCAGACAACAACACCGGTAGTAGTGCCGATCTTAATTTCCTTGTGGAAGACCTGACGGCACCGGTGATCAGTAATGTTCAAGTCGTGAGAACGGCGGCCAGTGTGACCATCAGCTGGGTCACCAATGAATCCGCCAGTAGTGTGCTTGAGTATGGCGAGACTAATGCCTACGAGCTGGGCTCAGTTTCGAGTGGCAGCACAGGCACCAGTCACTCTGTTGTACTGAGTGGGCTAACGCCTGACGTTGTGTACTATTTACAGATCACGGCAACTGACAACAGCAATAACAGCAGTTTAGTGAATCAGACGTTTTTAATATCGGACTCACAATCGGATGATTTTAACACCACAATATTGGATGCCCGCTGGACCGTGGTGGATCCGCTGGGTGATGGCAGTGTTGGTCTGACGGGCAGCCAGCTTGAACTGAATGTCCCCGGTGGTCAGTCTCACGATGCATGGACCGCAGGTAACGATACATTACGTTTAATGCAAAATGTCGAGGACCAGGATTTTGTGGCGGAAGTGAAGTTTGACTCCCTGCCAACCCGGCGATATCAGATACAAGGCATTCTGGTTGAGCAGGATAATGGTAACTTCCTGCGTTTTGATTATATTAGTGACGGCACGAGCCTGCGGATATTTTCGGCCAGTTTTGTGGATGGAGTACCCACGTCACGGGTTTACGATGTTGTGTCGTTGGACGCACCGTTGTATCTGCGTGTGGAGCGGGTGGGTGATACCTGGACATTGTCGCACAGTGGGGATGGTGTGAGCTGGACGGTGGCCGTGAGTTATGTGCATAGCCTGCAGGTGAATGCCATTGGTGTATTTGCCGGTAACACATGGGGCGCTGGTTCACCTGCCCACACAGCACTGGTAGACTATTTTACGACGGATGCAGTTGCGCAGTAATGCCGTAATAAAATCAGCATCGGGTGGTATTTAAACCCGAAGAAGGTGTGTTTCCAATTGTTATGTTAGTGCTGACTTGATACCCATGGCCATTAAGATATTAATGGCCATGGGTTTATGTTTTTATTTGCGGGCTCGTTTGCGCCTTATTTCATTGACGAGTTCTTTCCATAATTCCTTCCGCAGCCAAAAAAGCTCTTTACCGACCGATTTTAGTAAATCAAGCTTATGCTGAAAGGACAGCGGTGAACGAATAATGCTGGAAGCAATTTTTTGGAGACAGGTCCATGATTGCAACGAAATGCGGTTTTTGGTTGCCGGGTCGTAGAATTCCTGTTTACTTGCTGTTTCAGCTTCGGGCCATGAAAAAGATTGGTCATGGCGTCTCATTGATAGCAGGCAGTCAGGCACCTCACAGAATTTGCCGAGCAGTATCAGTTCGATGAGCAGTGTCGTATCTGCACCAATGTAATTGCCGATCAAGCGCGTTTTTCGCAGAGCATCTGATTGAATAAGACCGAATATATACGTTCCCTTCCATCCAGAGACACGCTTGCCTGAGCGCTGGAACATTTCCATTAATGCATGGTATCGCATGCGTGGATCATTTGAGGTCAGGCTCAGATAGTCATCCAGTACCAGACCTTTGATTGGTGTTCCCTGGTCGTCAATACCATCTCCCCTGGAAAACGCCAACACGGCTTCAGGATCACTCCGGCCAGCTTTCAGGCAACTTTCCAGATACGTTGGCTCGCAAATATCATCAGCAGCTGCCCATTTGAAATAGTCTCCTGTTGCTAATGCAAATGTGTTGTTAAAATTCCATGCGGCACCCCGGTTATGGTCATAACGGTAGTATCGAATACGTTCATCATTAGTCGCGTATTTTTCACAGATTTCACCTGTGCGATCTGTTGAGCCATTGTCAGATATGATGAGTTCAAAATCCGGGAAGGTTTGGCCTAGAATGGAGTCTATTGCTGCGCTGAGGAATTTTTCACCGTTGTAAACGGGAATGCCGATACTGATTAGCGGTTTTTTTGTCATCAATTGCTAAACCCTGTTGTCACATAATCTATTTTATTTAGTTATTAGATTTTAGTTTTTCTTTTATAATATCAAAAAGTTTGATTTCCATGGAGGTTTCCGGATGTGTTGTACATATGCGCAGCAATAAAAAGAGACTGGCAAAATAGCTTGCGGCGCCAACAGCAGATAACGATATCAGTTTAATCAGGTGCGCCAGAATTGATGAAGTCTCACCCCATAGCGTCAGTGCAGATAAAACGATTGCGGCCATAAATAAAGAAGAAACAACAGGCCGCCACAGCAGGCTTATGACTTGTAACAGGTTGAGGTTCAGTTTGCGTGACAGGATGATGAAATTGATTGGCATCGACAGAAAAGCGATTATGGCAATGGCCCAGGCTGCCATCAGGACGCCACTGGAGGCCAGTGCCCATATGATGGCAGGATAAATGAGGAAAACAGTAAATATTGATAAATAGGTAATTATTTTAGGAATTCCCAATGCCAGGTATATTGCCCCCGTATTTGCTTGCAGCGCACGGAATATTCCTGTTATAGCAAGAGCCTGGATAAGGGGAATGCTATCTAACCACTTTTGTCCCAGAAAAACCTGAACAAGAGGGTCGGCCAAAAGAGCGATACCTGTGCCAATGGGTACGGTAAAAAGTGCAACCAGAGAGAAAACATCAAGAAAGCCTTTTCTCAACATCGCGATATCATTAGACATCTTGGCATATCCGGGAAATACCGCCCGGGTAACAGGGAATACCAGTTCAGATGTGGGAAGATTAGATATCTCATAGGATACGCTGTACATCCCAAGTGCTTGTGTTCCCGCCATTTTGCCGATAACAAAATCAATGCCGCGAATATTGACGAAAATCAGAATATTGTTTATCAGCATCCACTTTGAAAAATGAAAAAGCTCCGAGGCTTTGGCAAGAGAAAAACGTGGTCGATAGGGGTGCATCATATAGCTTATTATCAGGCCAACAAGCTTTGATGTGATGATGCCGGCAACAAGTGCCCAATAGTTTTTGAAGGTGAAGGCAAGGGATATGGTGACAAGGAAAGATACAATTTTTTGTATGAGCAGAAAATTAAACTCTTTCCTGAAGTTAAGTTCCTTACGAAATGCAACGATACCGATGTTTTCAAAACCCTGAATCAGTGTCGCCAGGGCAAGAAAGTGCATTATCCCTGCGAGATTCGGCTCCTCAAAGAAAGCCGCCGCCGGATTCGCAAGCAAGAAAAGGGCAGTAGCGGCAAAAATGGCGTACAACACATTGAATGTCCATGCCGTATCGTAGTGCTGCCGGGAAGCCTTTTGGTTCTGGATCAGCGCAAGGTCAAAACTGAATGCGCCCATAATTTCCAGTGCGGCAAAAATGGCCATTGCGATGGCGACAAGCCCGAAATCCTCGGGTACAAGCAGGCGGGCCAGTATTACCGTACTAATCAGGCCAAGGCCACGCTGGGAAAATTTAAAAAGCACCATCCACCCGGCACCCTTGGCCATTTTTTTATTTAAGTCCTCCATTGATACCCCGGCATGAGATTTAAACCACCCGCATTAGATTAGTACAACACTGCGCCAGAGACCTCTGGGGAACGGCATGAGTTGTAAGTGAAAAAACCGCACAGCATACCAAATAGATCACTATTTTACTTTGTTTGTGTGAGGTGCAAAGTACCACTAACAGATTGACACGTACTTGGATTATTATTTTGTACTAGGCCCGAGTTTAGGCTGGCTTTGAGTGACAATTTGAAAATGGGGTCTACACGGGAAAATCACAGGTTTTTGGTCGGCGATGGTTAAACCTAAATTCCGCAGTTGACCGCTTCGAGGATGTATTCACATTTTGATAAATCGCTTGCTGGGTGGTTTTGGCGCATTCATTGGTTGAATGAGTCGCGACGACCTGTATAGCACGTTGCCTTTTGCGTCTGGCCGCGTCGCGCCTTGCCAGCCACAAAATTCAACGCACTCTACAGGCCGTTCAACTGCGGAATCTAGGTTAAATGACGGTCATGAATTACTGAATTGTGGTCATGAGTTACACAAGCGGTTGGAACGCAAATGAGAAAAGGCCGGCAAGGGAGAAAGTCGGGCTGGCTATGTTATCATTGCCCCCGAAAACGGGGTCCCACCCTGTGAAGAAATGGAGCCGATTTTAAGCTCCCGGCATATAGAGCTGCTGAGCATTCCACTGTTGGTGTAAGCCAAGGTAAGATGGCGACCTCCGGCTGTTGTTGTGTGGCGGAGCAGGGTATAAGGCCGTGCCGGAGTTGTGGGTGCATTGGATGACAGAAAACAAGATAACTTGGAGAATTATATGAAAGTAGCGTTTCTGGCAGGAGGATACGGTACTCGCCTGGCGGAGGAGACCGAAGTACGCCCGAAGCCGATGGTTGAGATTGGCGGGCATCCCATTCTTTGGCACATCATGATGCATTACCATCGCTATGGGTATAACGAATTTGTTGTTGCACTGGGTTACAAGGGCGATTACATCAAGCGCTGGATGAAGGATTTTGCTTCATTAAACGGCCATTTGACGGTGAAAACAGCGACCGGCAAGGTGACTTCTCACGGTGCAAACAACCCGGACTGGACCGTGGATCTGGTGGATACCGGGTTAACCACACTCACCGGCGGACGTATCAAGCGCCTGCAACCCTGGGTGGGGGAAGAGACGTTCATGCTGACCTGGGGAGATGGTGTTTCTGACGTGGACCTCGACAAACTGCTTGCATTCCACAAATCTCATGGCAAGTTGGCGACAATGACGGCGGTGCGTCCACCTGCACGTTACGGCCACCTGGAATTCGACGGCGACAAAATCATGAGCTTTACGGAAAAACCACAAACCAGCGAAGGCTGGATCAATGGTGCTTTTTTTGTACTGGAGCCGGGTATTTTTGATTATATTTCCGGTGACCAGATCATGTGGGAGGAGGAGCCGCTTGAGAATCTTGCAAAAGATGGTCAATTGATGGCCTATCGTCATGATTCTTTTTGGCAGTGCATGGATACATTGCGCGAAAAACATCTTTTGGAACGTTTGTGGCAGGCAGGGTCTCCGCCATGGAAAACATGGGAATAATGTGAAATGAAAGTATTAGTAACAGGACATTCGGGGTATATCGGGACTGTATTGGTTCCCATGTTGTTGGACCACGGACATGATGTTTCCGGGCTGGATAACGGCTGGTTTGAACACTGCGTGTTCACGGGTGAAGTGGTTCAGATACCCGGCATTAAAAAAGATGTGCGTGACGTGGAAAAAGCGGACCTGGAAGGCTTTGATGCGATTATTCATCTGGCAGGTCTATCCAATGACCCGCTGGGTGATTATCGGCCTGGCCTGACCGAAGAGATTAACGACAAAGCCTCCGTCAGGATCGCCACGCTGGCGAAAGAAGTGGGGGTTGAGCGATTTATATTCGCCTCATCATGCAGCAACTATGGCGCTTCGGGTGATCAGTTTTTAACCGAAGATGCTGCCTTTAATCCGGTGACCCCTTACGGCGTGTCCAAAGTCAAAGTGGAAGAAGGGTTGGATAAACTGGCCGACGACAGCTTTTGTCCCGTTTATTTACGCGCATCCACCGCCTATGGCATGTCACCGATTATTCGTTTCGATCTCGTGCTTAACAATTTGACGGCATGGGCTTTCACAACGGGTCAAGTATATCTGAAGAGTGACGGCACACCGTGGCGTCCCATTGTGCATGTGGAGGATATCTGTCGTGCCTATGTGGCAGCTCTGCATGCACCACGGGATGTGGTTTTCAATCGTGGCTTCAATGTAGGCACTACCACGGAAAACTATCAGATCCGTGAGCTTGCGGAAATCGTGCAGGATGTCGTGCCCAATTGCCGTGTTGAGTTTGCCGACGATGCCGGGCCGGACAAACGTTGTTATCGGGTTGACTGTAATCGTATTGCCACTGAACTCCATGAGTTCAAACCGCAATGGACTGCACACCAGGGTGTTGTGGAACTGTACGAAACCTACAAGAAAGTGGGTTTGACGCTCGACGAATTCGAGGGAGAGAAATTCAAACGTATCGCACATCTTCAGAAATTAGTAAAAGATAAAAAACTGGATGAAACGTTGCGCTGGGCCTGATTCCTGATCAAGGAAAGACACTTTCAGGGTCGGCGTAAATTCACGTCAACTGTACGGCCACGGCGTATTGCCCGGTGATGCCGTCACGAACACTTCAACAGGTGAAATTAAGGATATGAGTGCTGAAATAACTGCTTGCAGATCATGCAACAAACCCGGTCTTGAAACCTTTCTGGATTTGGGGCGAACGCCACTGGCAGACCGTATACTGACCCCCGCTCAACTGGAAGAGCATGAGCCAATGTATCCGTTGAAAGTGGCTTTTTGTCCCGGCTGCGGACTGATGCAAATTACGGAAACGGTGGAGCCTGATGAACTGTTCTGTGATGACTATCCGTACTTTTCGTCTTTTTCCGACTACCTGCTTGAGCATTCAAAAGAAAATGTTCTGGATGTCATTGAACGGCGGAAACTGGGAGCCGATAGCTTTGTGGTTGAGCTTGCCAGCAATGATGGTTACTTGCTGAAAAATTATGTTGAACACGGCATCCCCGTTTTGGGTATCGACCCGGCAGACGGGCCCGCTGCCGCTGCGGAAAAAATCGGTGTGCCGACCCGCAATACCTTTTTTACCAAAGCGCTTGCGCAGGAACTGGTTCAGCAAGGGTCGCAGGCTGACGTGATACATGGTAACAATGTACTGGCACATGTTGCAGACACCAATGGCTTTGTTTCCGGCATGGCAGACCTGCTCAAAGAGGATGGTGTTATCGTGATTGAAGCGCCATACGCCAAGGATTTGATTGACCATTGTGAATTCGACACCATTTACCACGAGCATCTCTGCTATTTTTCCGTGACGGCATTAAATAATTTGTTTCGCCAACACGGCCTGTATCTGAATGAAATTAAGCAATTGTCTGTCCATGGCGGCTCCCTGCGGCTTTATGTGGAAAAACAGGAAAACATGGGTTCGTCAGTGAAAGATTTACTGGCGCTGGAGCAAGCAGAAAAAGTTGATAAAATTGATTTTTACCGGGATTTTTCCACTCGGGTTGAAGCGGTAAAAGCCGCATTATTGGCGTTGCTGACTGATCTGAAATCCCAGGGGAAAAGTATCGCTGCCTACGGGGCTGCGGCGAAGGGCAGCACACTGATCAACTACATGGGGATTGGCACAGACCTGATTGATTTTGTGGTGGATAGAAACATACACAAACAGGGTCGTTTCATGCCGGGGCAACATATCCCGATTTTTGCACCTGAAAAAATAATGGAAGAACGCCCCGATTATGTACTTATTTTACCCTGGAATGTGACCGACGAAATTCTCAAGCAACAGCAGGAATATCGTGATCAGGGTGGAAAATTTATTGTGCCTATTCCTGAACCAAAAATTATCTAAGCAGATATCGTTAAGTCATCACAATTGGCCTGAATATAGCCACTGTGATACAGCGCGAAAAATGTATAAAACACTATTTTAGAGATAGCAAAACGATGAATACAGAACACACATGCCCCAGCTGTAACACCGATAATATGCAAGTTTTTTATGAACAAAAATCGGTACCTTCAAATAGTTGCATACTGTTAGACAGTGAAAAAGCGGCCATTGAATATCCGCGTGGAGACATAGAGCTTTGTTTTTGTCCCGAATGCGGTTTTATGTCCAATATGGCATTCGACGCGAAACTGACCGAATATTCCGGGCGCTATGAAGAAACACAGGGCTTTTCAGGCACGTTTAACAAATTTCATCACGCATTGGCGGAGCGACTCGTTGAGCGTTACGACCTGCATGACAAGGACGTTCTGGAAATTGGCTGTGGCAAAGGTGAATTTATCACCATGCTGAGCGAGCTGGGAAACAACCGGGGGGTCGGGTTTGATCCCGGCTATCGTGCTGATCGTAATGCCAGTGAAAGCGCGCAAAAGAATGTCACATTCATTACGGATTTTTATTCAGAAAAATACAGTGATTATCAAGCTGATTTTTTATGTTGCAAGATGACACTGGAGCATATTCACCCAACCTCCGACTTCATTAATACCGTGCGCCGATCCATTGGTGACCGGGAAGACACCATTGTGTTTTTCCAGATACCGGAATCAACACGCATTCTGCGCGATTGTGCATTTGAAGATATTTATTACGAGCATTGCTCCTATTTTTCCCCCGGGTCATTGGCAAGATTGTTTCGCGCAAAAGGGTTTGATGTAATCAATATCGAAACGGAATACGATGATCAATACCTGACGATTGAAGCCCGGCCAAGTAATGGCAGCCCGCAAAGCGCGGTGCTTGAACAGGAAAACGATCTTGAATCATTGAAAGAGCTGGTGGCGACCTTTCCTCAACGGCTTAAAGAAAAATTATCCGGGTGGCAAAAAGAACTGGATGACCTGCATGCAAATGGCAGTAAGGTGGTGTTGTGGGGATCAGGGTCAAAGGGCGTTTCATTTTTGGCGACGCTGGATGCAGGCGACAACATTGAATACGTGGTGGACATCAATCCGCACAGACAGGGCTATTACATGTCAGGCACCGGACAGGAAATCGTCTCCCCGGATTTTTTGAAAGAGTATCAGCCGGATGTGGTGATCGTCATGAATGCCATTTATTGTGATGAAATTGGGGAAGACCTGAAAAAGCTGGGGCTGTCTCCAAAGATCATGGCAGTTTGATGGCAATGTCAGCAGGAGAAGAATAGCAATGGCTGATACACACGAAGAAAAGTGTCCTGTTTGTGACTCATCGAATATCGATGCCTCCATTGATATTCCTGACGTTCCCATTTATTGCAATGTGCTCTGGCCTTCGCGCGAGGTGGCTTTGGACGCAGCAAAAGGGGATATCTCGGTAGGTTACTGCCGTGAGTGCGGGCATGTATTCAACACATCTTTTGATCCTTCGCTGATGTCTTACACAGAGGATTATGAAAACTCACTTCACTATTCTCCCACTTTTAACGAATATGCAGAGTCTCTTGCATCAAGACTGCTCGAAAAATATCAGCTCAACAACAAAAGCATCATCGAAATTGGTTGTGGCAAGGGTGACTTCCTTTCCATGCTGTGTGCGAAAGGTGAAAATCGCGGCTATGGTTTTGATAAAAGCTTTGAAACTGATCGAGTGGCATCAGACACGCACAAGAACATCACGTTTATCCAGGATTTCTACGGCGAAAAATATGCCGATTATGATGCCGACCTGATTGTCTGCCGACACGTACTTGAGCATATCCAGCATCCGCAACGTTTCCTTCAAGACATCCGGCAGGTCATTGGTGACCGCACAGACACGGTGGTGTATTTTGAAGTGCCCAATGCGTTATACACACTGAAAGACATGGGTATCTGGGATCTTATTTATGAGCACTGCGGATACTTTAATGTTAACTCGTTATCCCGGGCATTTGAACTTGCCGGGTTTGACGTTTGTGAAACGGGCGAATCTTTTGGCGGGCAATTTATTTACCTGGAAGCAAAGCCGCGTACCCGTGAAAATACGGTAGATAAAAACAGTACGATAGCACTGCAAAAACGGGAGCTGGAAGACCTGGCTACCTGCGTGACGGCATTTGAAAGTAACTATAAGGCCAAAGTGGACGGGTGGCGTAAAAAACTGGACGCACTGCAAAAGAATAACGAAAGCGCAGTGATCTGGGGCGGAGGATCAAAAGGCATTACGTTCCTGAATGTCTTGCAGACGGAACAGGTCATTGCTCATATTGTAGACCTGAACCCCCATAAACAGGGATTGTTTGCGCCGGGAACAGGACAGGAAGTCATCGGGCCGGAAGCCTTGAAAGCATTGCGTCCGGAACATGTCATCATCATGAATGGTATTTATCAGGATGAAATTACGGGCATGCTGGCTGATCTTGGAATTACCGCAGAAATCAGTTGTGTTTGACCGGTGAAAAAAACAGACCTGCTTGTGATCGGTGGGGGCGTCATCGGTCTTAATATTGCCCTGGCCTTCCAGCGCCGCTATCCCCGACAAAAAGTGGTTTTGCTGGAAAAAGAAACACAGTTTGGTGCGCATGCCAGTGGCAGAAACAGTGGCGTATTGCACGCGGGCTTTTATTATACGGCAGACAGCTTAAAAGCTCGTTTTACCCGGGAAGGAAACAAGCTGTTAACCGAGTATTGCGTGGAAAGAGGCTTGCGAATCAATCGCTGCGGTAAGCTGGTTGTCACACAAAATGAAGCAGAATTGGAAACGCTGGATGTGTTGTTGCAACGGGGGAAAGCCGGTGGAATAACGGTGCATGAACTCACCGAGCGTGAGGCCCATGACATTGAACCCCGGGCAAAAACCTATCAAAGAGCACTTTTTTCACCCACAACCTCATCGGTTGATCCACTGGAAGTAGTGGAATCCATGGTGCAAGACGCAAAAGATATCGGTATTGAAATCCTTACCGGAACCGCCTATCTGGGACGAAAGGGGCAGGAAATTCGTACCACTCAGGGGAAAATTCTGGCGGGTTATGTCATTAATGCCGCTGGCTTATACGCGGACAAAGTTGCGCAGGATTTTGGGTTTTCGGAACACTACAGAATTATTCCTTTCAAGGGGCTTTATCTTTACAGTGATGAACCAGTTGGTTCGCTGCGCACGCATATCTACCCGGTTCCGGATCTTCGCAATCCTTTTTTGGGCGTACATTTCACCTTGACAGCGGATGGCCATGTGAAAGTAGGGCCAACAGCAATCCCGGCTTTTTGGCGGGAACATTATAATGGGTTTGAAAACTTCAGCGCATCAGAGGTTTTTGAAATTACGATGCGCGAACTGGGCTTGATGCTGAACAACGATTTTGGTTTTCGCAAACTCGCTGTCACCGAAATGTCAAAATATTACAGACCGCGTATGGTGAAGCTGGCGTCCAATCTTTTATCCGGTATGGATAAAAAAGCATACCGTCGGTGGGGGCGGCCCGGTATTCGTGCCCAGCTATTTGATTTGCGCAACAGGCGTTTAGAGCAGGATTTTTGTTTTGAAGGTGATCAGAACTCCTTTCACGTATTAAATGCTGTATCGCCTGCCTTTACCTGTTCGATTCCTTTTTGTGAATATCTGATTGATCAGGTTGCAATAAGTCGTTCACAATAACGGTATTTAGCCTCTTTAATTAGCCTTCAAAAGAATTGACGGACAATCAGATTTGCCGCCTGTTCAATGCCATCCGGGCGGGGTGGTGTGGGGGCTTTGCTTATGCATAATGTTTCAATGATGTTTACAATATTACCGGTTGCAAAATCATCCGGTTGTATTTCGATGCAGCGTCCATGCAGTTTCAGCCAGTCAGTCAGGCAATCAACTTCCGGCCAGTTTTTTCGTTGCAAATACAATACCGGAATACCCAAGCAGGCGGCCTCCACAAAACTGCCGTATCCGGGTTTGGTGATCAGTGCATCACATGAAGCCAACACGTCAGCAAAGGGCATGTTGAGGCTTTCCAGGTCGAGGGTATCCGGGTGTTGTGAGTGCCAGGCTGTGGGTACGATAAAACGCACTCCGGGTTGTCGGGGCCAACTGTGGACAGGCAGATGTAAATCCATGCCGCCCAGTGAAAGCATGACGAGGCGTTGCCCCGGATGCAGACCGATCTGGCTGGCGATTTCAGTTTTCCGGTTTTCCCCAAGCTGTGCAACCGGACCGATGACTTGTGTGTTGTGTAAATCAGGCATCGACATGGACGGTGTGAGCTGCAAAAAAACATGGGCACCCTGGTAAGCCGCCAAAATCTGTTGGAAAATGGTGTCTGCTTCTGGCCTGACATTGAGAAAATAATGTTTATAAATATCGGCCCAGTTCAAAGAGCACATGGCAATGGACGGTATGTTGGCGCGTTTTGCGCCTGCCAGTGCGAGGTAGGGGACATTGGCCAGCAGCAGATCCGCATCAAGTGCGGATAGCTGTGAGGCTTCCGCAGAAACCTTGTCTTCCCAGTGTGTGTGAAAATCACGATAGGCTTCGGCGCTTTCATTTTCTGACACTTGCAAGGCACTTGCTTGTATCATTCCGATGTCTGTGTTGGTGGGCTGTATGTCGATATTCTGGCCGAACCGTTCAAGTAGTTTGTCTTTGGGCGCATTGCTGCGAATGGTCACGCGGAGGTTGGGTAATCGCTTTTGTAAAGCTCGAACGATAGGAGCCGTTTGGCCGATATGGCCAAAGCCGTGGGAAGACAAAGCGACAACAAGGTGGCGGGTCATGATTTTGGCCGGTTAATATTTAAACCTAAATCCAGCAGTTGATCGCTTAGAGGATGTAATGACACATTGATAAGCATTATATTTTGAGTTTTTGTTGGGTTCACTGGTTGGGTGGGTTGCTATGGTCGGTATAGCACGTTGCCTTTTGCGTCTGGCCGCGTTGCGAATCGACGCAATAGCGGGCTATTACTTCTCTAGCATCTTGTCAGCCACAACATTCAACGTACTCTACCGGCCATTCCGTCGCAGATTTTAGGTTAAATGCGAATATGATGGGGCAATCATGTTCTGCTTGGTGTTTTCGGTCAACGTGTTTGTGAAATGGAGGTTGTTGTGAAAGAAAAAAAGGATGCTTTTGAAGGTGATCGTTTGGCATTCCGGTGCCCTTCGAGAATGTTGTTTTTGATTTTTTTCATAGCTTGTCTGGTAGGGGGGAGCGCCAGTCATGCCAGTGAAATGATTGCTACCATCGCGAAGGTAAAGAAAAGTGTTGTGGGTGTGGGTACACTGATGCCAACACGCAGTCCGCGGGCCAGTCTGTTTGGAACAGGATTCATTGTTGCCGATGGGAATCATGTTTTGACCAATGCTCATGTGGTGTCTCGGGAGCTTGATTTTCAAGGTAAAGAATCATTGGTGGTTTTTATTGGGCATGGAATGAGTCCGGAGGCGCGTGTTGCGAGCATTGCACAACTTGATAAAGAGCATGATTTGGCGTTGCTCAAAATCTCTGGCCCGCCATTAACGCCGCTTTTGTTAGGTGACTCGGGTACTGTACAAGAAGGTCAGGGAATCGCATTTACGGGCTATCCTATTGGTGCGGTACTAGGCCTGTTTCCAGTGACACACCGTGGGATTATTTCTGCTATTACACCCATTGCCATACCGTTGGACAGCGGGCGGCAACTTACCCCGAGCCTGATAAAGCGTTTGCGCGCACGCTATGATGTATTTCAATTGGATGCGACAGCCTACCCGGGTAATAGTGGTAGTCCGTTGTATAATCCTGCCACGGGAGAGGTTATTGGGATTCTGAATATGGTTTTTGTAAAAGAATCCAGGGAGACGGTGCTACAGAAACCGAGTGGGATCGCCTATGCGATCCCCAGTCGCTATGCGGTTGATCTTATTGATAAACTTAATGATTAGTCAGCTGTAGATATTCATTTGCACATTGCTTAAAACTATGTAAGGTGTTGATATTATTTTGAATATTTATCATGAGCGCGGCTTTGTGTACAATAGGGGCAACGATAACCGATGGAATTGAAGTAACGCCAAAATACTATGTTTGATCACGTAAAAACCGTATTGGGTGAGGCCCTGCAAATCGAAGAACGTACCTCGGAAATGACGGGGGGCACGCTTTTGTTGGGTAATCTTCCTGAGCTGGATTCTATGGCGGTGGTCACCGTATTAACTGCACTGGAAGACAATTTTGGCTTTGTAATCGATGACGATGACTTGGTGTCTGACGCTTTTTTAACGCTTGGCAGCTTGGTGAACTTTGTCGAAGATAAAACCCGTCGGTGCGCCTGAAAGCACTGGCTGTTGACTCAAGGTGTAAAGGGTTTGGTGTCTACATGTTGCTGTGTCATGGCGATTAGAATGAAGCTCATACGAGTCGGGAGTTAATACCGCTCTTTATCGCGGTTTAATGGCTTGGGGTTTAATTCCCCACAGCGTGCTGTGATACCGTCATTCCGGCCTGTTTTTAGCCGGAATCCATAGATTGCCTAAAAGCGCCCACTTTTGGTGAACTCCCGTCACTCCGGGCCTTCGCCGGAGTGACGTGATGGTATTGATACTCCGCTTTTGTGTAGCAAAAGTCGAGCGTTAGCGAGATAGCTTGCTGCGGGGTAGTTTATTTTTTACACTTTGGCCGCAACGAAAAAAAATCAAAACAATCCCACAAAAACACCGTTCCCCACATATGGGAAACGGTGTTTTTTTATGCGCTAGCTAAAAGCCTGTCCTGGCTTTGCTCTCGTTTTTTTCAGAATGGAAGCCAGTGGACAAAACCCGGTAAATGCCGATTGGAACATATTGATGCCTACAAAGGCGGTCAACCATAGCCAGTTGGCAGAATGCAGCTGTGACAATGCAAGACTGCTTATGATAACAATGCCTGCAAAAGCAAAAATAATTTTATCGATGTTCATAATATGCTCCAAGGGCATCTTTGTGCTGTATAGTTAATTAGAATATTAGCATAATCTAATTGATATGACGACACCAAGGGGGAAGTTTTTCAGGACCGGGGGCACAGTCAAAGATTCCTCGTTGCTTGCCGATAGTGGAAGTAAATTCTCACGGTTTTTGTGATGTGTGGGTATGCTATTTATAACTTACTGTATTTTCTATAAATAATGAAGTTTTTGAAGCTAGGAATACGTAAGCATATGATGAAGGATCTATTTTGACAGGAAGCCCAGTGGTAAATGGCAGGGATCGACGTGCTTATGAGCGCTACCCGGTTAATCTGCGTGCAAAAGTCAATTCTCAGGGAGCGGTAGCACGGGAGTGTGTGGTACGGGATTTTTGCGTTGGGGGCATGTATCTGGTATTCGAGTATGCAGTAGAGGGTGCCAATGTGGCGCATCTGTACTCACCGGTAAAAAATGCCCAGGTTGCCATTGAGTGTTCAGTGCCGGGCGGTGAAACCCCCCGTCTTTTGACGCTTTCCGCACAGGTGGTGCGCAAACAGGGGGATGGGTTTGCCCTGCGTTTTATCAATCCTGACTTGGGCGCATTACAAACACTTCTGGATTATGCCAAGTCTTTGCGCAAAAAGAATGATGAGCAATGCGCAGAAGAACATTGTCTGGTGTCGCTGAACAGCGAAATATTTAATGGCAAAAGTGCGCGGGAAATCATCGAGCACTGTAACCGGATGGTCAATGACACGGCGGGTCATCTGGTGGCTCGGTTTCATGAAGATGTTGTGGATTATCTGATTGAGGTATCTAAGGCATCACTCGATATTGCTGAGCAAAATACTTATTTTGATGCTTTGAAAGTGCTGAATAATGCCAAAGATACATTGGGTAAGCATTTTCTTGTAGCACTTGATGCTCAGCTTTTGTGTTATTCACCAGCAGTGCCTCAGTTCGTGGATACCGATGACAATGTGACGTCGGTCAATGCATTGTCGATTGTGGACGATGAGGTATTTGATGATTGGTTGGCAGATACTGCCACGGTAGATTCTGTTGAGTCGCGCAATAAGGAAGCATTGACAGAAATAGAAAAACGCTTAAGTTTGTTATATTCCGCAGACATCAAGCGCGTTAATAATCCTTATGGTCCAGTATTGTTTTCTCATATATTTCACGATGCATTAAAGCCATTGGGCTTGCGTCACAAGGTTAATCTGGCTTGTTACAAGGTATTCAGAAATGTACTGTTAGAATCTCTGCATGACGTGTATGGAAAAATAAACCAGTATTTTATTGACAATGATGTGCTGCCGGTTATTCAGTATTCGGTACCCACATCACAAACTGTAAAAAAAGAACCACTGGTAGAAGAGGATGCCTCCGCAACACGCTCAGACAAAATGAATAAACAACAGGAAGAATTACAAAAAACAGCGTTGACAGAAAAAGGTGGTGAGCATTCTGAGCAGAACCTGTATCAACTGGTGGGCGAATTAAAGGCTTTGCAACAACAGTTAAGCCAACCATTGGCTGATAAAACGGCAGCTGATCTTGTAACCGGAAAAACCACAGACGAGACATTTTTTACAACACCAGACAAACAGAGAAACTCTGCCAATGAAGGCCGTGACCGGAATTACAGTCGTGAAGAAGTGCAGGCTGCATTGGCGATGGTTGAACCTGATTTGAGTACCGTTGCTGCCAAAGGTGAAATTGTTGACTTTAAGTCAGAGGTCATGAACGTGTTGGGTAAACGTGCTGGTGGCGATAAACATATCGGCGTGCGAGAGAGCCGTATTATTGATGTAGCCAACAATATTTTTCACTGGATGTCAGCGGATTTACAGGTATCGGAAAAAATTCGTAACTGGATTGCCCAGCTTGAATTACCCGTATTAAGAATTGCAGTTGATGATGATGCCTTGTTTACTGATCGCTCACATCTGGTGCGCCAAGTGATTAACAAGGTGGCGCAATTGGAAATGTTGGTGAGTGAATCTGAAAAGTCGGATCAGCCTGCGGTGAAAAAAGCGCTGGATTGGATTGTGGGCCTGGTTAATGAAGAATTTGATGGCTCCACCGACGTGTTTGCCCGGGCAATGCACCAGCTCGATTTGCTGCTCAATGTACAGGACAAATCATACAATACCAACTTACAGACATTGATTGCAACTTTCCGACAGGAAGAGGATGCCTTGCTATGTGCAGGTGATAAAAGTGTGTTGATGCCGGACGTATGCTGGGATGACGTGAGTAACGAAGAACAGGCAATGTGGATTAAACGTGCTGATCGGTTGCAGGAAGGTGACTGGGTGGTGTTTGATGCTGATTCTGCCGAGCCGAAACGGTTACGTATTGCGTGGAAGGCGTATAAAACACAGCGTATTGTTTTTGCCAATGTGCTGGGTGAAAGAGACCTTGTGTTGCATCTGACAGAATTGGCGAAAGACTTGCGTGCGGGTGTGACTGTTGCACTGAATAGTGGTAATGAGTCTGCTATGGACAGAGCACAATCTGCCATGTTGCAGAATTTACATCAACAGCTTTTACATCAATCGACACATGATCAGTTGACAGGATTGATCAGTCGGCGTGAGTTTGAAAAACAGCTGAATGATGTGTTGTCTTTGGCAAAAGAAAATAAATCACGGCATGCCGTGTGTTTTATTGATCTGGATCAATTTAATGTTATTAACACTGCTTGCGGGTATGAGGGTGGGGACAAGCTGTTGAAAGAAGTTTCTGTTTTACTGTCCAGGCAACTCAGGGAAAGCTGGTTGTTGGCACGGCTTGGCAGTGATGAATTTGGCTTGCTGCTGAAGGATTGTGCATTGGATGATGCACTGGATTTCGTCGAAGAAATAATGGAGTTAATCCAAGAGTATCGCTTACAGTGGGAAAACAAACGACTGTCCATTGGTTTCAGCATGGGGTTGGTGCCAGTTTCTCAACGCAGTGAGGCCGCCAATGAATTATTACAGGCTGCCGAGTCCAGTTGTGGTGTGGCCAAGGAAATGGGTGGAAACCGTATACAGCTTTACAGTGCAAGTCATACGGGGTTGTTACGGCGCAGTAAGGCGATGAAGTGGGCTGCGGAAATTGATCGAATTTTGGATGAAGATACCTTGTATTTACGCTGTCAGCGCATTATGCCGATTGATACAAGTCATGGTGAAAAAGATCATTACGAGATTTTATTAGGGGTGTGGGATTTGAATGGTGGTGATATATCCACACCAGAATTTATTGAGGCTGCTGAGCGGTACAAGCGTATGCCTGATGTCGATCGCTGGGTCATCAAAAATGCGTTTCGCTGGATTGTTGAGCATCATCAGTCATTGGCAGAACGCATTGATATGTTTTCTATCAATCTTTCGGGGCGTTCGTTGAATGATGAAAGTTTTCTGGCTTTTTTAGTCACGCAAATCCGTGAATCTGGCGTGCCGGTGAAAAAAATCAGTTTTGAGGTAACGGAGACCACTGGTGTGGCAAATATCTCTGACGCAGTTGATTTTATCGGGGAAGTGAAAGCGACTGGTTGTTCATTTTCTCTGGATGACTTTGGCACAGGCATGTCATCTTATGCTTATTTGAAAAATCTGCCTGTGGATTATCTGAAAATAGATGGTGCCTTTGTCAAAGACATGGTAGATAGCCCCAGTGATTATGCTGTGGTTAAATCTATTTGTGAAATTGGTCACTTTATGGGTAAAAAAGTTATTGCTGAGTTTGTTGAAAATGATGAAATATTGGCTTTGCTGAAAGAGCTGGGAGTCGATTATGCCCAGGGTTATGGCATCGAAAAACCGTGTGTTCTGGATGACTTGATCAAATCCGGGGAATAACAATAGCCGTTGTTTATCGGTAGAAAATCATGGTTAAATGCGGCTTATGACTTGGAATAAGCACTCAACAATTGCGTTATTGGGTACGGGCCTTATGGGGGCACCACTTGTCGGGCGTTTGCTGGAGGCCGGGTATAAAGT